>Ga0070705_100000028_pt1 | contig 76517 bp, 58 predicted proteins | sample KBSK5253metaG_FD_65455 | JGI IMG/M metagenome (GOLD analysis project Ga0070705, IMG submission 65455) | Corn, switchgrass and miscanthus rhizosphere microbial communities from Kellogg Biological Station, Michigan, USA - KBS K5-25-3 metaG | ecosystem: Host-associated > Plants > Roots >... | reverse complement strand
CCCTTGTCGGCGATGATGAGGGTGCGCTCGAACTGGCCGGTCTGCTTCTCGTTGATGCGAAAGTAGGTGGAAAGCTCCATCGGACAGCGGACCCCCGGCGGAACGTAGACGAACGAGCCGTCGGAGAACACCGCCGAGTTGAGGGCCGCGTAAAAGTTGTCGCCCTGGGGGACGACCGAGCCCAGATACTTGCGCACCAGCTCGGGGTGCTCGCGCAGCGCCTCGGAGATGGAGCAGAAGATCACCCCGGCCTTGGCCAGCTCGGCCTTGTAGGTGGTGACCACCGACACGCTGTCGAACACGGCGTCCACCGCCACCCGCGCGCCCTGCACGCCCGCCAGCACCTCCTGCTCCTTGAGCGGGATGCCGAGCTTCTCGTAGGTGCGCAGGAGCTCCGGGTCCACCTCGGCGAGGCTGCCCGGGCCGTCCATGGACTTCGGAGCAGCGTAGTAATAGAGGTTCTGGAAGTCGATCTTGGGGTAGTTCACGCGCGCCCAGGTGGGCTCGGTCATGGCCACCCAGCGGCGGTAGGCGCCGAGCCGCCACTCCAGCATCCACTCCGGCTCGCCCTTCTTCTGCGAGATGAAGCGGACGATATCCTCGTTCAGGCCCTTGGGGGCCTTGATGACCTCGATGGCCGTCTCGAAGCCGTACTTGTACTGGTCGACATCGATACGCCGCACCTGGTCGATGGTCTCTTGTACAGCGGCCATGAATTCCGTCTCTCTCGTTCCGAGCTCGCTTTGCTCTGTCTGTCAGGCCACCGCGCGGCGGCGCGCTGTAACATGCGCCCACGCCTCTACGAAAGCCCTCACGTCCCGCTCCGTAGAGCCCCAGCCGAGGCTCACGCGGATCGCCGCCCGCGCCAGGGCGGGCTCCAGGCCCATCGCCTCCAGCACGTGGCTCGCTCCCACCTTGCCCGAGGAGCACGCCGCTCCGGCGCTTACCGCCACGCCGGCCAGGTCGAGCGCAATGACCAGGGTCTCCGCGCTGGCACCGGGAAGTGCGATGCTGGTCGTATTGGGCAGCCGCTCGGCCTCTGCGCCAATCACCACCGCCGACGGCGTGATGGCCAGGATCTCCGCCTCCACCCGGTCGCGCAGCGCCCGTATCCGCTCCATCGCCCCCACGTCGCGGGCGGCGGCGCGCGCGGCGACGCCGAGCCCGGCGATGGCCGGCACGTTCTCGGTGCCCGCCCGCCGGCGGCGCTCCTGGCCGCCCCCGGCGATGAAAGCCGGCAGGGCGGCGCCATCCCGGATGACCAGGGCGCCGACCCCCTTCGGCCCGCCGATCTTGTGGGCCGACAGACTCAGGTAATCGACGCCCAGGGCCTTGAAATCGATAGCCATGCGGCCGGCCGCCTGCACCGCGTCGGTATGCACCGCCAGCCCCCGCGACCGGGCCGCCTCCGCGGCGATCGCGACCGGCTGCACCACGCCTGTCTCGTTGTTGGCGAGCTGCAGCGAGAGCAGGCCGGAGCCGTCGGGCACCGCGTCCCGTGCACCGTCGGCCACGTTCTCCGCATCGACACGACCACGCGCGTCAACGGCGAGGTCGACGATCCGCGCCTTCCCGCTGCGGGCCAGGCTGCGCGCAGGGGCCAGCACCGAATCGTGCTCAATGCCGGCCAGGAGGATCGTCTGCCAGCCGCCGGCCCAGCCAGCCGCCAGGACAGTGTTGTTGGCCTCCGTGGCGCCGCTGGTGAACACCACCTCGGCGGGCTTCGCGCCGACCAGCGCGGCCACCTCCTCGCGCGCGTCCTCGACGAGAGCACGCACCCGCCGGCCCTCGCTGTGCGGCGAGGACGGGTTGCCGACCGCATCGAGCGCCGCCAGCACGGCCGTGCGGGCCTCCGGCCGCAGCGGCGCGCCGGCGTTCCAGTCGAGATATGCGCGCTGGTTGCTCATTGCTCGCCAACGGGCAAGGGGTCGGATAAGGGGTCAGACCCCTCGCGCCAGGCCTCTCGATTAAAGACAGACGGCAGAGGCGAGGGGTCTGACCCCTTCCCATCTCGAGGGGTCTGACCCCTGCTCAGTCTGCGGCCGAGCTTGAACGGCGCGATGCCGCCGATCACCTCCTCGAGCGTGACGCTTTCCAGGAACCAAGTGATCTGCTCGCCCAGGGCGTCCCAGAGCCCATGCGTGAGACACCGGTTGCCGGGAATGCACGGCGACGCATCCTCGCCGGCGCAGCGCGTCATCCGCACGCCTTCGTCGACGGCGCGCATGATCTCCGCCACGCTGATCTTGTCGGCCGGCCGGTCCAGCCGGTAGCCGCCCGCTCGGCCCCGCTCGCTCTGCACGAGGCCCGCCCGGCGCAGCTTGCCGAACAGCTGCTCCAAGTAGGCCAGGGAGATGTGCTGGCGCTCGGCGATGGCCGACAGGGGCACCGCCCCGCCCGCCCCGAACCTGGCGAGGTCGGCCATGGCGGTCACGGCATAGCGACCCTTGGTGTTCAGCTCCACGACGCCGGCTCTCTCGGGTTCTCTTTCGATGAAGCTTCAGCTCGTCAGAGGCTCTTGCATCTGCCACCCCGGACCGTGCTATGAGACGGCGCGCAAGATCGGTTCAGGGGCGCAAGGCTCTTTTCGAACTGTTCTAAACCTGTATCGGATATATGGAAAATCCGAGCCAGCAAGTCAAGTATTTTGCTGCGCGTCAGCGTATCCGCGAAAACGGGGTCAGCCCCCTGGCCATAGCCGACGAGCTTCGCGGCGACCGTTTTGGCCAGGGGGCTGACCCCGCTCACCCGCCCACGGAGCCTGAAGGACCCCTATGCCAGAGCTGATCATCAACGGCCCCGCCGGCCGCCTTGAGGCCCGCTATCATCACGAATCGGCCGCGGGCAGCCCGATCGCTCTGGTCCTGCATCCGCATCCGCAGTTCGGCGGCACCATGAACAACCAAGTAGTGTACGCCCTCTATTATATGTTTGCCGAGCGCGGCTTCTCGGTGCTGCGCTTCAATTTCCGCGGTGTGGGGCGCAGCCAGGGCTACTTCGACAACGGCCCCGGCGAGCTGTCCGACGCCGCCTCGGCGCTCGACTGGCTGCAGCTGCAGAACCCCGATTCGCGCTTCTGCTGGATCGCCGGCGTGTCGTTCGGCACCTACATCGCCATGCAGCTGCTGATGCGGCGCCCGGAGATCGACGGCTTCATCTGCGTGGCCCCCCCGGCCAACCTCTACGATTTCACGTTCCTGGCCCCCTGCCCGGCCTCCGGCATCATGGTCAACGGCGACAAGGACCGGGTGGTGCCGTCGGCCTCCATCGGCGAGCTGGCGGCCAAGACCAAGGTGCAGAAGGGCGTGAAGATCGAGCACGCCGTCGTGCCCGACGCCAACCACTTCTTCCAGGACAAGATCGAGGACCTCACCAAGGTGGTGGGCGCCTATGTCGACCGCCGCATGGGGGAGCTGGAGAAGGAGCGGCGGGAGTAGGCACAGCCCCCGGACGACAGCCTCAGCCGCCTCGTTGCCGAACTGCCCAGAGCGCCACCCATCGGTTTGGAGGGTGGCGCGCTTGCTGGGGCCTGTCGGCGTGGGATAGCGTTATTGATCGCATTGGTTTGAGCGCTCTCGCTTCCGGGAGGTTTCTTATGTCGATTGCAGCGGGTGGCGCGATTGCCATCACGGAGGTCCTGTCGCAACCGTGGCGGCTCGTCATTCCGGACTACCAGCGGGACTACGCCTGGGACCGGGGCGACTGCCTGCAGCTTGTTGCCGACATGCGCGACGAGATGGCGGGCGAGCCGAGCGGGCAGGCCGCGCAGCCGTCCAGCTACTATCTGGGAACAATCGTGCTCGCGCTTCCTGGCGACACGGAGGATGGCGCCGACGCGATGCCGCCGGCGGAGATCGTGGACGGCCAGCAGCGGCTGGCAACCATCACAATGCTGCTGGCCTGCCTGCGCGATCGTCAGAACGACCCTGACCTGAGGACAGCCCTGGACCGGCTCATCGTGCTTCCGCTCGATCCTGTCGCGTCCGACCTGGAGTTCGTTCTCACGCTGCGCGGCCACGACGGAGACTTCCTGCGCAAGTACGTGCAGGCCCAGGACGCCACTCGCCTGACCCTGGCGAAGCGGCTCTCCAAGCGCAACATCGTCGATGCGCGCGAGACCTTGTGCCAGCTCGTGGACAGCCTGGGCTCGTCCGAGCGGAACGCCCTGGCGGCCTTCGTCACCCGCCGATGCACGGTTGCCGTCGTTACCACGTCCAGCCGGGAGCAGGCGTGGAGGATATTCGGTCGACTGAACCAGCGCGGCAAGCGCCTGCGCACGGCCGACATCCTCAAGTCTGTCATCATCGGCGGTATCGCTCCCGACGATCGCGCCCATTATGTCCGCTTGTGGGACAGCCACAAGGCAGAGCTTGGCAGTCATTTCGAAGGCGAGGCTATCGGCCGGCGCTACCTGTTCAACTACATCGCCGAGCTCGGCGGCCGGTCCGGCAACATCCTCGACAGTGTGATCGCCCAGGTGCAGGGGCTCGGCGCCAAAGGCTTCATGGACGCGGTTTTCGCTCCCGTTGCGGAGGCCCTGAGCGCGGTTGTGAGACAGGATTTCGGCGGGGGTACCGAGGCCGAGCGCGCGCAGGTGAACACCTACCTGAAATTTCTCGAGTGGTCCGACGACAGCGAGGGGACAGCCGCCGCCATACTTCTCCTGCGCTATTTTGGCGGGCGGCCGGCCGACCTCGTTGCCCAGCTCGCAGCTCTCGATCGCTATGTCCATGGCCGGCTGCTTCTCAAGCGAAGCCAGTACAAGCTGGGCTTCAGGAAGAACGACCGCCTCAAGGCTGCGCTCGCCGCGCTGTCCAAGAAGGGAAGCGACGCCGACCTGCGCACCATGCTGCGGTGGTCGCCGATGGAGGCCAGGCTTGTTCGCCTGTCGCTGGAGTATGGCTTGGCGGGCCGCATCGCAAAAATCGTCCTTGCCCGTCTCCTTCTGGCGGGCGGTGGGGCGAGCCTGAAGCAGTGCGACGATATCGTGCAGAGCAAGAAATGGGATGTGGAGCACCTCGTGCCCGTGAGCCCCCAGGCGAACAACGATTGGCAGGAGGTGCTCGGACCTGGCAAGAGCGTCGGCCAGTACGCCAAGAAGCTGGGCAATCTCTACCTGGTGCAGAGCTGGCTCAACGACCTGCTGGACAATCGCAGCTGGTCCCACAAGTCAGTGGTGCTGGCTCAACATCCCGACGCGCCGATGTTGCCTCAGGACGACGAGCTCAAGGCGCCCGGCTGGGGCAGCGCCAAGATCGACGCGCGTCACGGCGCACTCATGCGGACTGCGATCGAGCTCTGGCAGGTCGCGCCGTCAAAGACGGCCGAGCCGCAGCCAGCCCCGGCGCCAAAGAAGAAGCGCAGGCGCCGCAAAAAGGCAAAAGTAGCCGCCTGACTCTGCAGAGATTCTTCGACGTTCCGAGCGGTCGGCCTGTCGCGCGACACCAGTCCTCCGCGCGGTCCGCCATGGCGCCGTCGTGCTCGTTGCCGCCACGGTCGCACGCGTCGTCGGATCGACAACCCTATATCATCTTACAGTTATCGTATCACGGGGTGACACAAACGTGATGCCCACGGACCGAATGTCCTGGTCCATGATCCGTTGTCCGAGGGCGCACGCGAGAGTGGCTCCGGCCCGACAAGCCCCCCAGCCCCGTCGGGCGGGTCACTCTCGCGGGCGCTGCAAGCGGCGGGGCAGGAAGGCGTGGCTGAGAGAGGTGGCCACGCCTTCCTCATTTTGTCGAACGGCGCGCGCCATAGCTTCCCACCGGCGCTTCCCACCGGCGATGGCAGAGCGAGCCGGCGCCGCGAGAGGTCCAGATCCTCGATGCACATCAAACCATCACAAGCCCCAGCCGCATGGCCTTGGCCACCGCGTCCGTGCGCCCCGACGCGCCGAGCTTGCCGGCGATGGCGGCGACGTGGAACTTGGCCGTATGGGGCGTGATGCCGAGCCGCCTCGCGATCGCCTTGTTGGACGCCCCCTCCGCCAGCAGCTGCAAGACCTGCAGCTCCCTGGCCGTCAGGCCCGCTCCAGGCGTGTCATCCTCGCCATCGATGCGCCGGTCGCCCGCCTCCCCAACGAGCGCGAACCGGAGCTCGGCGGGCAGCGTCGTCAGTCCCAGCGCGGCGGCGCGAACGGCGGTGCGGAGAACCCTGGCCCCGACGCCCGCCGGCAGCACCGCCGTGGCTCCCAGGCGCAGCGCAAGCGCCGCCGAGGCCACATCGCCGAGCACCAGCACCGGCGCCGCATCCGCCACCTCGTCGGCCAGCTCACCGACCGAGTCGGCGATCAGCACATCGGGCGTGCCGCCGTCGCCCATGGCAACGACATCGAAGCCGGGGCCGGCCGCAAGCATCTCGCGCACGCGCTCGGCCAGCTCGGGATCGCCGATCGCCACCTCCACCTTGAGCCGGGGCCTGGCCACTGTCGGGCGCGCTCCCTCGCGCGCTCACGCCGCCGGTCGCGCCGCAACCGCCACTTTCGCCGTGGCGATCTGGCCGGCGCGCAGCAGCTTGAGGTCGGCGACGCTGCCGACGCTCTCCGGCGTCAGCTTGCCGAGCAGGCTTCGGACCCCGGGCACCGACTCGCCGTTCAGCTCGACGATCACGTCGCCGACGAGCACACCGGCCTTGCGCGCTGGTCCCTCGGGATCGACGCTGACTACCATGCTGGCGCGCCTGTCAGGCAGTCCGTGCACCGCGGCGAGCGCATCGTCGAGGCGGATCGGATGCAGGCCGACGCCCAGGTAGCCGCGCGGGATGCGGCCGTCCGCCAGCAGCCTGGGCGCCACCCGCTCGATCGTCGCCGCCGGAATGACGAGCGGCCTGCGGTGCGGTCCGAGCAGGGCCATGCCCAACGCTGCGCCCTCCGCGTCGAGCACGACGCCACCTTCGGCCCCGGCGCCCAGCCGCATGTCGAGCCGGATGAGGCAGTCGATGTGCCCACCGCGCCGGCTCTGCCAGGGACCGCCGGCCGCCGAGATCATGCCCAGGCTGGCGACCACGCCCTCGTCGTTGCGGCCGAGCGCCAGCACCATTTGTCCGACGTGCGAGGCATCGCCCTGGGCAAGGCGCAGCGGCTCGGGCAGGTCCTCCGCCACCCGCAGCACCGCCGTTCCCGTGGCGCTGTCGCGACCGGCGAGCTGCGCGGCAAGCGACTTGTCCGCCAGCGTCACCGAGAGGTCGTCACCGGCGTCGACGGCATCGCTGGCGGTAACAACGGCGCCCGGTCGCCACACGAAGCCGCTCGCCACCTGGCGCCCCTGCGCGCGCACGCCGACAACCGTGCGCGCAGCCGCACCGACGATCTCCTGGATTTGTCGCGACAGGGCGAGCATGGGGTTCAAGGGGGTAGACTGGGACATAACGGGGCTCCCGAGGGTTGCGCTGCCTGCCCTCTATGTGTTGCCGCCAGCCGACGCCTCCAACTCCCCGCTTGGGGAGGTCGCCGAAGACCCGAGCGGCCCGTGCCGCCTCGGCGCCTAACTAAAGCAGAGTTGCCCACCTGGCCCAACGGATGCCAGCGTCCCTTGCGTCCGCTTTCGATGCTTTCTTGCCAGACGGCAGCCCATCGCACGGTGAGTTGTGACCCAGATCCTCCTTGATGCAGATTGGTGACTCGCGTGCCTTTTGTGCTTGGTCCACGGAGGCATCGGCAGCAAGACGCGCGGGAGACTTCACACCGAGGCGTGTACTCTTTTCAATGCTTTCCTTGGCGCTGCTGAAAGACAATCGATAAGGGCGGGCTTCCAACGCCCTGTCCGGCCCACCAGAGCGAGGTGAAACAGGGCGCGTCGGCCCACAGCTCGTCCGCGGTGGCGCCGGCAGTCCCAATTACATCCTATTGTCTGTCGCGGTATGTCCCGTAGATCATCTGCCGCTCCGCGGGTGTCAGTTGCTCCGGCCCCAGCTTCACCGTCAGCTTGTGGATTTTCCCGGTGAAGGGGAACGGCACCTGATAGTCGGCATCGTCCACCGGCGTGCCGGTGTCGATGCCGACATTGAACGTTTCGACCCAGCCGATGCCGACCGGCAGACTTCTCGGCATGGGATGGCTGTCCACGACCTTGCCGTCGACCTTCAAGGTGCCGATGCCGCCCTTGCCCAGGCCGGGGCCGTCGTACTTCCAATCGAACTCCAGCACGTGCTTGCCTGGGGCGAGCGCCTCCTTGCCCTGCCACTTGGCACGGTCCAGTTGGACCAGGTTCCAGGTGAAGACAGGCCGGCCCTTCAGCAGGTAAAAGCCGTAGCCGGCAAATCGGCCACCGTCCGTAACCAGCATGCCCTCCGCTGTAGCTTCGGGCGCCGATAGTCCGAGAGGTCTCTGCTCGCCACGAGGTATCTCGACCTCGGCCGTGATCGTGTACGACTTGTTCAGCACGTTCGGGGCGCCGGCGACCCCAGGAAACGGCACATTGGTCAACTCGCCAGAATACTCGAACACAGTCCGCCCGTGGGTGTAGCTCGGCTTCGCCCCCATGTACCGGGTGATGGTACGGTCATCGAGCGGGAAGACCTGGTACTTCGCCGCTTCCAGCATGAACAGCTGCTGCATGTCGCGCAGCTTGTCCGGCATCTTGTCGGCGAGGTCCTTCGCTTGCGTCCAGTCCCTCCCGAGGTCGTACAACTGCCACTTGAAGCTGTTCATTACGTCCGTGGGTAGTGGCTGCAGCGTCAGGGCCCACGGTGCGACGATGGGAGGCGCCGAGGCAATCCAGCCGTCGTGGTAGATCGCGCGAGAGCCGAACATTTCGAAGTACTGCGTCGCCCGCTGGGTGGGCGCGTTCGCGTTTGTCTTGTCCCAGGTGTACGCCATGCTCACGCCTTCGATCGGTCTTTGCGCAATGCCGTTGACCGTCGCCGGCTGCGGGAGGCCCGCCGCTTCGAGGATGGTTGGAACGATGTCGATGCAGTGATGGAACTGGTGGCGGATGCCGCCGGCCTCCTTGATGCGCGCGGGCCAGGCCATGATCATACCGTTGCGTGTGCCGCCGAAGTGTGAGGCGACCTCCTTGGTCCACTGATAGGGGGTGTCGAAGGCCAAGGCCCACGGCACCGCAAAGTGCGGATAGGTCTGGTCGGTGCCCCAGACATCGTAAAACCTCATGTTCTGCTCCACCGTCGGGTGGATCGCGTTTAGAACGGCAAACTCGCTGTACAGGCCATGGAGCGTGCCTTCCGGGCTCGCGCCGTTGTCGCCGCTGATAAAGATGATGAGCGTGTTGTCGAGCTTGCCGGCGTCCGCGACCGCCTGGATCACGCGTCCGATCTCGTGGTCGGTGTAGGCGAGATACGCGGCGTACACCTCGGCTTGGCGAATGTAGAGCCTCTTTGCCTCCGGCGAGAGCGTGTCCCATTTCGGTAGATCGTCTGGCCAAGCCGTGAGCTCGGCGTTCTGAGGGATCACGCCGAGCTTCTTCTGGTTGGAGAAGATCGTGTCGCGAAGCTTATTCCAGCCCTCGTCGAACAGGTGTAGGGCGCTGATCCTGTCCACCCACTCTTTTGTCGGATGGTGTGGGGCGTGTGTGCCGCCGGGCGCGTAGTACATCATGAACGGCCGGTCAGGTTGGACCTCGTTCAGCATCTTGATCCGTCCGATCGCCTCGTCGGCCATGGCGGTGATGAGATTCCAGCCGGGCTTGCCGAGATAGGGCTCGATCGGCGTGGTATTGCGGAACAGATTGTTCGGCTGCCACTGGCTGGTGTCGTCGCCAATGAACCCGTAATAGTAGTCAAAGCCCTTGATGGGTCCGTTCGGCCAATCCGTGAACGGGCCGGCCTGGCTCGCCACCCACTGCGGTGTGTTGTGGTCCTTGCCGTACCACGACGTGTCGTAGCCGTTCTGCCGGAGGATCTCGCCGATAGCTACAGTGTCACGCTTGATGACGCTGTCGTATCCGGGATACCCCGTCGCCTGATCGACGACGACGCCGGTCGACACCGAATGGTGGTTGCGGCCAGTGAGAAGCGCAGCCCGTGTTGGTGAGCAGAGCGCCGTGGTGTGAAAGGCGCTGTAACGCAGACCCATGTTGGCCATGCGGTCGAATGTTGGCGTCGGGATCACGCCGCCGAAGGTGCTGGGCGCACCAAAGCCGACGTCGTCGGTCATGATCAGAAGGACGTTGGGCGCGCCCTTCGGCGGCACGATTCGTGCCGGCCAGCCTGGCTGGGCCTGGGCGGCATTGGGGCTGATCTTGCCGTCGAACTTTTGTGGGGGATTGGGAAGGTTTCTTCCGTCGATGGTGGTGGTGGCGTCGAGGGAGCCAGGGGCACCGGTCCTCTGCTGAGCTATTGCCGAACCCGCGACGGCCGCCGTTGCAGCCGCGCCCGCGCCGAACTGGCGCCGCGTCAAGCCTTTGCCCGACATGGTTTTCACCTCGCCGTATAGACCTTCGACGTAGCGTGAGCACTGCCCGAGCAGCGCATGTATCGGGTCAAGTACCCAATAGTGGATGGAGCGAAGCCGGAGGGATGTCTGTGAGACCTTGAGCGGAAGCCGACGCGCTCAGGAAGTCGCCCTACGAGCCGAAAGGCCACGTTGCGCCGTGGCAAGCCGCATTGCCGAAGCGGATGACGTCTGGCGCGAAATCGGAAGGAGCCCGCCCGCGGGCAACCCTCGCGTTCTTCTAGTGGTTCTCCCGATGCCGTGTCGGTCAAGGGGCGGGTAGCCTCCGCCACTTCAGAATGGTCGTGGAGAAGGTGGTATGCCCAAGCTCTTGCTTCCGGTGGTCCGCTTAGCCCTGGTGTCAGCCGTGGCGCTTGTCGTGCCTCTCATTCCGCGCGCGGACGCAACCGCATCGGTGGCGCTACCGAGCATCACGATTGGCAACGCGAGCGCTGTCGAGCAGGCGGGCTTGAAATGTGTAACCCGGCGCGTGTGCCGCCAAGGCGACATTGATGTCCGCGGGGGCATTAACCCGGGCGCCCGCTGCGCGAAGCGAAAGGTGTGCAAGCGCACGTAGCCTGAGCGCTCGTAGCCGAATAAGCGCGCAAGTCTGGCGCGCAAGGGCGATTGCCTGTGCCTCACCTACCATGCCGCCGCTTCCGTTTCGTGGCATCGTCCGCACGCTCCCGTTGCGCCTCGGCGTGGTCCTCCAGGACAGAGGACGACACCCTACCGGCCACTCGCCGGGGCCTTCCGGTGAACCTAGGCCCACCCATCTGGTGAGCCCATCGGCACGGGCTAGAATTCACGGGCGCATTCGTCGTGACACGGATGAAAGAACAACTTCAGGCCATCGTAACGGTATTATCGCTTGTGAACCCCGTTGTTTGCGGCGCGATGTTCGCCCGGATCGAAGCCCAACGCTCTGCCGCGGAGCGGCGTGCGGACGCCATGAAGGTGGCGCTGGCCATTGTCGCAATTCTCGCAGTGGCCGCGCTCATCGGGACTCAATTGTTGCACCTATTCGGCGTATCTCTCGACGCATTCATGGTGGCGGGCGGCGCCGTCCTAGCATGGATGGGCTTCTCCATGCTCAGCGGCCAAGCTTCATCCTCAGCCTCGGTCGCCGGGACGTCTCTGATGCCCGTGATCCTGTTCGCGGCGAGCCCAGGCACCATCACCGGAGTAATCACTCTCTCTGCCGCCCATACGCGGTTGGGCTTTCCGACAACGGCCCTGGCCGCCGTCGTAGTGGCGAGTGGTGTGACGTGGCTCACCATGTTGCTCGTTGGGCGCGTCGCCCACGAAGCGGGAGGAGGTGGAATTGCGCGACAGTTGGTTACCCGCTTTATGGGGCTGATCGTCTTGTCCATGGGCGTTCAGTTCGCGCTTACTGGGTTGCGCCAGTTCGGCCTCTGAACCCCTAGACTACGGTCGACGCGAGCGCTGCTCTCTGGTCGGCAGCGCGGCACCACGTGCCAGGTCTGCTACCCGTGCACGGAACTTGCCGTGGTGCATTGGTCTGGAATTGGCACACTTCCTCCGGTCTGCGTCCGTCAGGGTCCGGAGGCATAACGGTCTTTGCCGGCGTGCTTGCGTTGGGCCAGCGACGAGAATCTGCTTTACGCACCCGCCGTATCCAGCTGTCCGATCGCCTCCGCGTCGAGCTCCAGCCGCGTCGCGGCGATCAGCTCCTCCAGCTGGCGAAGCGAGGTGGCGCTGGCGATGGGGGCGGTGATGCTGGGCCGCGCCATCAGCCACGCCAGGGCCACGCTGGCGGGCGTGGCCTTGGTGCGCGCCGCCACCTCGTCCAGGGCGGCCAGAATGCGCCGGCCCCGCGCGTTCAGCATCGCCCCGGCGCCGCCGCCGCGCGGACTCTTGCCGAAGTCTGCCTCGGACCGGTACTTGCCGGTGAGAAAGCCGCTGGCCAGCGAATAATACGGAATGACGCCGATCCCCTCCTTTAGCACCAGCGGCTCCAGCTCGCGCTCGTAGTCCGCGCGGTTGTAGAGATTGTAGTGCGGCTGCAGGCTCTGGTAGCGCGGCAGGCCCCTCGCGGCACTCACTCGCAGGGCCTCGGCCAGGCGCGGCGCCGTGTAGTTCGAGCAGCCGATGGCACGCACCTTGCCCTGCTCGATCAGCCTCTGGTGCGCGGCCAGGGTCTCCTCCAGCGGCGTTGCGGTGTCGTCGATGTGCGACTGGTAGAGGTCGATGTAATCGGTCTTGAGTCGCCGCAGCGAGGCCTCGGCCTTGGCCATGATGCGGTCGCCGGCGAGCCCACCCTGCTTCTGGTCCCAGCCCACCTTGGTGGCGATCACCACCTTGTCGCGCCCGCCGCGCGCCTGCAGCCAGTTGCCGATGATCGTCTCCGACTCGCCGCCCTTGTGGCCCGGCACCCACGTCGAATAGGTGTCGGCCGTGTCGACGGCGTTGAGGCCGGCGGCGACGAAGCTATCGAGCAGCTTGAAGGAGGTGGCCTCGTCGGCGGTCCAGCCGAGCACGTTGCCGCCCAGCATCAGGGGCGCGATCTCGATCCCCGAGCTTCCGAGCTTGCGCTTGTCCATCGGTCTCTCTCCTCTCCTCGGCCGTTGGTCTCTGCCGGCCCACCGCCACCATGCAGGACCTGCAGCAGCATCACCGGCAGCGTGGCGAAAGACAACGGTCGGGCGGGATGCGCGCAGCCGATATCTCAACAAGCTATCCGCACGGGCCTACCCGGTGGACGGCCCGGCAGTCGTTGCATGCTCGTGATACTGGGGCAGGTCGTCGGTGATCGTGAACCAAGGCGCCTTCGAGCCGACGAAGATGTGGCCGGTCGGGCGAATGGCCGGGTCGTCGATAAGAGTCCCCATGGCGACATGAGCAAAGGCGCCGTCGCGGACGACCGAATAGAGCAGCGAGCCGCACATCCTGCAGCGCGTATCGTTGGCGGTCGCATCGCCAACGATCAGGAGAGCATTCTCGCCCCGGGTTATGGCCAGCTTCGCACGTTCGATGCCGGCGAAGGGCTTGAAGGCCGAGCCCGTCGCTCTCCGGCAGCCCGAGCAATGGCAATTGGCGGCGTACAGGAACTCATCCGCCACCGTGTAGCCGACGGCGCCGCAGTAGCACTTTCCGGCAAGAGCGCGGTCGCTCGGCTTGTGCGGCTTCGTCACGCTTTCCCTCAGCTTTGGCCCCCAGCCTTTGGCTTCAGACGATCGTGCTCACCACGCCGCCGTCGACGCGCAGTGCCGCGCCGTTGGTGGCCGAGGCCTCCTTGGAGACTGCGTAGACCACCATGTTCGCGACCTCCTGGACGCTGGCGAAGCGCTGGATCAGGGAGGTCGGGCGATACTCCTTGACGAACCTCGCCGCCATCTCCTCGACGGACGTGCCCGCCTGCTTCGCGAGCGACTGCAGCATCTCCTCGACACCCTCGGAACGCGTTGGCCCGGGCAGCACGGCGTTGACCGTCACACCGGTGCCAGCCGTCAGCTCCGCCAAGCCGCGGGAGACGGCCAGCTGGGCGGTCTTGGTGAAGCCGTAGTGGATCATCTCCTTGGGGATGTTGAGGGCCGACTCCGAGGAGATGAAAACGATGCGGCCCCAGCCCCGCTCCAGCATGCCCGGCATGTAGGCGCGCGATAGCCGCACGCCGGACATGACGTTGATCTCGAAGAACCGGCTCCAGTCGGCATCCGGGATGTCGAAGAAGGCCTTGGGCTCGAAGATGCCCGCATTGTTGACCAGGATATCCGCAGCCGGCACCGCCTTCGTCAGCTCGGCACAGCCCGCGGCCGTACCCACGTCGGCAGCGACGCCGCGCACCTTGCCGCCCGGCACCTCCGACACGATGGCCTGCACGGCCGCGCTGACGGTGGCTGGCTTGCGGCCGTTCACGATCAAGCTCGCCCCCGCCGCCGCGAGAGCCTCCGCCGTGGCCTTGCCGATGCCCGAGGTCGAGCCGGTGACAATGGCGGTCTTGCCTGACAGATCGATATGCACCGGCTCTTTCCTTCGGCTGCCGTCAGGCAAGCTTCCAGTCCAGCGTGATCTCCGCGTTGAGGACCTTGGAGATCGGACAGCCGGCCTTCGCGCCCTGGGCGATCTTCTCGAATTGGTCGCTGGTTATGTTGGGCACGCTGGCCTCCAGCGTCAGCGCCGATCGCGAGATTTTGAAGCCTGGGCCGTCCGGCTCCAGCGTCACGCGCGCTGTGGTCGCGATGTTCGTCGGGGTGAAGCCGGCGGCGGTCAGCGCGAACGCCAGCGCCATGGAGAAGCAGCCCGCATGCGAGGCGGCCAGCAGCTCCTCGGGATTGGTGCCCTTGGTATCGCCGAAGCGGGTGTTGAAGCCGTAGGGCGTGGTGGAGAGCGCGCCGCTCTGGGTGGTGAGCGCGCCTTTGCCCTCCTTGCCGGTGCCCTGCCACTGGGCGCTTGCAGTCCTGGTGATGCCAGCCATGACGGTGGTCCTCCTCTCGCGGTGGAGCTTCGCCGCGCCGGCGCTCGAAGGCACGGCACGGCGGCCGGCCGCCGTGACACGGCCGATACCGTCGAAAGTGGTGACGCCGCCTTGGCAGACAATGGCGGCTCAACCCGGAGGCGAGGCTATTTCTTGCCGGAGCCGGGCTTCGGCGACTCGGACACCCAGCCGTCGCTGAGATCGGGGGGAGTGGGGAATGCGCTGTCGCCGCCGGGGCGCACCGCCGGCGAGCTCGAGGCGCGCGCACCCGACTCGCCGCGGCTGCCGCCCCGGCGGGGCTCGGCGCTCTGCTCCTCGGGCAGGATAGGGAAGACCTCGCGGAACGCTCCAGGTGCCACGCCGGACAGCGGATTGACGATGATCTGCGGGTTCTCCAGGCCGCCCTGCACTCCGAAGTTCCAGGCGAACACACCCTCCCGCTTCGGCCCGGTGATCAAGTCCCCGAAAATCGGCACGTCGGAGAACATCTTGTTCACCGCGGCCAGCGGCGTGAAGGTGCCGGTCAGGTGCACCTTCCTGGTGCGGAAATCCACCCGGCCGTTCATGGTCGCGCTCATCAGCGGGCCGTCGATGCTGGCGTTGTTCAGCACGAACTGGCCGGCGCCAACCGAGAACGGCGCGCGCAGGCTCTCGAACTCGATCTTCTCGCGCACCACGTTGCGCCGGCCGGGCCCCCGCCCGCCGGTCGGAGCGGTCTCCACGGACACGGCATCGCCCAGCAGTGCGAACTTCGTTGCCGACAGCGTCCCCGTCCTCTCGGCCAGGCCTTTGCCGTCGACGTTGACCTCCAGGGTCATGTCGCCTCCCAGCGCGTGCTGCAGGAAGCCGACGAGCTTGAACACCTGCCCGGCGTCGTTCGACCTCGCCACCATCGTCCGGGGCCGGCCCGGCTCCGGACGCACGGTCGCGTCCATCTGCTTGCCGCCGGCAAGGCCCGCGCGCATGTCGAGCTGGACGAGCTTGTTGGCGCGCTTCTGCATGGTGAGCCGCACACCGCGCGCGGAGGTCTCGAAAAAGCCGATGACAGTGTCGAACTCGGCGCGCAGGTCGAGGCCCGGGCGCTCCTTGTCCGTCCTCTCCGTCGGCACGAAGAAGAACGACTTGAACAGGTCTCGGCCGTCGTAGGTCGGCCCCTTGGCAGTCACCTCCCACACGTGGTCGGGGCGCAGCTTGCCGTGCGCCGAGAAATTGCTCACCACGTCGAGCGAGAACTGGGGAAAGCGGTACTCCCTGACGTGCAAGTCCTGCCCCAGGCCCATCCAGCCGGCGATGGCGATGTTCTCGCCGTCCAGCCTGACATTGCGCAGCTCGACCGGGTAGGTGGTGCCCTTGGCCACATCGAACTCGAACACCGCCCGCCGGCCCACGGGCTTGCGCCAGCCGAGGCCTTCCAGGACCAGCTCAGCGTTCGCCAGATCGGCGCGGAGGTGCACGTGGCGCTCGCCCTTGGCGTCCTGCGCCACGCTCACCTCGATGCCTACCTCGCCCCGCACCAGGTCGTTGAGGTCGAGGCCGAGCTCGGCCCGCTCCGCCTCGTACAGCACGGCGGCGATGCGCAGCGGCGGCTGCTTCTCGGGCGATGCGCCATAGACGTGCTGCCAGCTCAGCGTGGCCGGTACGTTGCCGACCAGGAACTTGCCCTTGGCTTCGAACGCACCGGAGGCCAGCTCAAGCCCGAGATTGATGCCCTGCACGTCGTGCTTGCCCACCGCCTGGGGCACCTTGGCGTCGCTGATGCGGACCCGGCCATCGATGGTTACGTCGCGCGGTTGCACCTCCGGCACGAGTGGGATGCCGATGGTGACATTGCCGTCGACAATGCCTTCGCTGCCCGTCAGCGCCACGCCCGAGTTCTCCAGCGCATGGGGCGCCTCGCGCTGGATCATGTCGACGGCAAGCGACAGCGGCCCCTGGCCCCTGATCGCCAGCTTTCCCTGGCGCGGCATCGGCTGGCTGAGATCGACGGAGAACGCGCCCTTGAGGGCGAGCTTGCGGCCGTCGGCGGTTGTCAGGGTGGCCTCCGGCACCGACAGCTCCACGTCCGTCCCCTCGACCCGCAGCAGCGCGCGAGGTGCCTGCAGCGCCGGCCATGCGTCGAGGACATTGAACTCCAGGTTGGAGCCCTCGAGGGCAAAGGACAGCCGGTCCTCGTCGGTCACCGGCGTCCAGCCGGTGCTCGACCGGCTTCCCCCGCGCACGATCTTGAACGAGCCCCCGTGTACGTCGCCGCTGGCGAGGTGCTTGCCGACCCAGGCCCGGGTCTGCGGCGCCACCCAGCCCGGCCATAGCGTCTTGAAGAGGCCGACGGTCATCGGCCCGATCTTGCCCTCGACGCGCGCCTGCGAGGCACCGCCGATGTCGGAGATCTCGGCAAGAGCGCTCATCTCCGCACCGCCGGCCCGCACCACGAACTGCTCGACGACGATCTTCCCGTGCTCGGGCGCCAGGAAGCCGGTCGCGGACAGGGCGTCGATCGGCAGCTTCCACGGCGACTGCGCATCCCCGACGATCGATCCGTCGGTCGATTTGATGTCGAAGGTCCAGTGCCCCTCGGGGCCTTGCGCCGTGTAGGCCGCGGACCCTGTGAATCGCACCCGCGCCTCACCCAGCGCCAGCTCCGAGGGCTCGATCGCGAACGTGCGGGCCGGGCCGTTGTAGGTGAGCGCGACGTTCCCGCCGCCGACGCGCATCGGCGTCTCTTCCTGGCCCAGGAAGGTCATGCTGCCCTGGGCTGCCTCGATGGCGATCTTGCCGCCCTGGATCTCCCCGGTGTCCGACAGCTCAAGCTGCGCTTCGGCGGAGACCGGGAAGTTGAACCCTTCGAGCGCCAGAAGGCTCGGGAACGCGTGCGCCAGCCCGCGCGGCACCAAGCCCTGCACCGAGACCGCCAGGGTGAGGGCCTTGGCCTTGACCCGCTCGTAGCTGCGGAACGTGATCTCCCACGGGCCGTCGTGCGATTCGATCCTGGCGCGGCCCGCGATCGAGCTGCGGCTGCGCCGGTGATCGAGGTCCACGTCCAGCTCCGGCACGTGCCAGATCGACTTGCGCCGGCCGTTGTCGATGACCACGGTGGCCGCCCGCAGGCCGATCTCGCGCAGGTAGGCGGTGGCGTGCTCCTGGCGGCGCGCCCTGGCGGAGGCCTCGGCCAGGATCTTGACGAGGTCGATGCGGCCGATCAGCCCCTCGCCCTCGGACGGCGGCTGGGCGGACGGCTGCTGCGCAGGGGCGGCGGGCGCCGGCGGGGCAGGCCCAGTGTCAGGCCCGGGACCAGGCTTTGGGCCCTCAGCCTCATCCGTGCCCGAGAACCTGAGCGAGAGCATGCCGTCGTCGGCGTAGGTCAGCATGAGCCGCGGCGAGATCAGGTCGAGGCTCTCGACCGCCACGCGGCCGTGGAGCATGGCGTTCCGGCTGAGCGAGACCGCCACCGACGGCGCGGCGACGAGCGTCTCCCCGCCCTCGTCGCTGACCCGCACGCTCTTGAGCTCGAACTGGATAAGGCCACGGGGGTTCAGGCCGAGGGCGACGCCGTCAATCTGCACCAGCGGTCCGGCCAGCTCCTCGGCGATCGCCCGCTCTATGGGGCCGGCGAGGAAATTCAGGGCGATCGGACCGTACATCAGCCGCAGGTAGAGAAAACCGATGCCGCCGATGATTGCCAGCACCGCCCATCCAGCGATCTTGACCACGCGCGGCAGCCTGCGGGCGGCCGGACGCGGTTTGCCGGCGACTCGAGCGGGCAGATTCCGCGCGACCGGCCGTGCACCCGTGTTTCTGGACCCCCCGGTCCTGGTCACGCTGCTCTCTCGATCCGTCCACAGTTTCAAGCAGCCACCGCGACGCGGATGACCCCGCGGCACTTGCGCCCCAGACTCGCCTGCGGCGCCGGCACCGTCGCACGGCTGAGCTTAAAATCCTGCCCCGAAAAGCCATTAGCCCACAGGTTGGAATGTTGCATCCAACGAAGCAGGATTGGGTATAAAAAGCGACTAAAGGAAGGCGCTTTTGCACCACCCACGACTTGCGGCGTCCCGTCGGTTGCGTGTTAAGTCAACGGGCCGTTAAGACGATGCGTCCGGACCGAGGACGGACGTCGCCGGACGGACGCAGGTTGGCGGGCGACCGGCCGGGATTGCCTGCGAACGCAGAACTGGGGTGTCTCGACCTTGATCTTTACCAGGAAGCCGGACTCGGCCGTAGGTGCCCAGTCCTCCGCCAGGGCGGGCAGGCCCGCGACCAGCGTGGTCTCCGTCATCGGTCCCGAACTGCTGGTGACGGGCAACCTGGAGACGACGGGCGAGCTGCGCATCGAGGGCGACGTTCAGGGCGACGTCTACGCCGCCCGCATCGTGGTCGGCGAGCAGGCCCGCGTGGTCGGCGACATGGTGGCCGACGAGATCGACATCGCCGGCGTCGTGCAGGGCACGATCCGCGGCAACACGGTGACGTTCCGCGGCGGCAGCCAAGTCGAGGGCGAGATCATGCACCGGAGGCTCACCGTCGAGCAGGGCGCCTACTTCGAGGGAAAGTCCCGCCGCTCCGACAATCCGACCGGACAGGGGTGAGCCGGGAAGCCCGGCGGGGTGACATGACACCCAGCGCCGGGTCGTGACCTGGGAGCGCGCCGCTCAGCGCCTGGCGAGGAGATCGGCGAGCATTTTCTGCCGGTCGGCGTCGGGGGTGCGCAGGTTCGGCGTCGCCGCGATCCGCCCATCCCGGCCCACCAGGTAGACGTTGGTGGTGTGGTCGAAGGTGTAGCTGCCGTCGCTGCCCGGCGTCTTCTCGTAGAGGGCGTCGAAGGCCCGTGCCGCGCGGGCGATGTCGGCGGCGCTGCCGGTGAGCGCCGTGATGCGCGGATCGAAAGAGCCGAGGTACGCGGCCAGCGCCTGCGGAGTGTCGCGCTCGGCGTCGACTGAGACGAACAGCACCTTGAGCTTGTCGCCGTCTTTGCCCAGGCCCTCCAGGACGTTTGACCAGTCCATCAGCGTGGTCGGACACACGTCCGGGCAGTGGGTGAAGCCGAAGAACACGGCGACGGGCTTGCCCTTCACCGCCTCGGCGGTGAGCGGCGCGCCGGTGTGCGTGGTGAGCCCATAGAGCGACTCGAGCGGCGCCCGCTTGGCGTTCTGCGCCTCGAGATAGGCGACATAGGCGAGGAGGTCGCCGGCGTCGTTGGGCGTGATACCCATCGGCGGCATCCGTACCGTCGGAAAGCTGGCCACCAAGCCGATCGCGACAGGGTCCTTCTGCGCCCGCAGCTTCTGGGGGTTGGAGATGAACTTCAGCAGCCACTCGCGGTCCCGGCGCTCCGCGACGCCGGCCAGATCCGGCCCGACCTTGTTGCCCTTGCCGACCGTATGGCAGCCGGCGCACAGGCGCCTGTAGAGCGCCTCCCCCGGCCGGGCGGCGAATTCGGCAAGGCCGAGCGTTATCGTGTGCGGGGTGTGTGTCGCGCCGGGAGGTGGACGCCAGCTCGGGTCCATGCCGCGGACCGTCGCGGCCAGGCTGGCCATGTCGCCCAGCAGATTGCTCCTGGCCCACCCGCCGGTGCCGCCGTTGCCGAGCAGGATCTCATTGCGGTGCTCGCTCAGCGTCTTGCCGCGGTCGCCCAGCTTGTAGCGCAGCGCCTGGATGTCCTGCGGCCTGCCGGTGAGAAACAGCCAGCCGGGGCCGGCCCCGAACGTCTTGGCATACTCCTTCAGCCGCTCGGGCGTGTCGGTCTCCGGGTCGATGCTGATGGAGTAGAAGAAGACGTCGCGGCCCATGGCATCGCCGAGCTTCTCCTGCAGCTCCGAGAGGCGCGCCGCCGCCAGCGGGCAGAAGTCCCGGCAGGTCGTGTAGAGGAAGCTGACGACGAAGACCTTGTCCTTGATCAGGTCATCGTAGAACCGTACCGTCTTGCCCTCGTGGGTCACGAGCTCCACGTCGGGAAAGTAGCTCTTACCCCAGCGCGACGCCTGGGCCTCGCCGGCGGCTGCTGACAGGAGCGCCACCGCGGCAAGCAGGACCATGGCGAAGGAGCGCGCCAGCCGCGCGGCCTTCCCCCCAAACGAGGACCTCTTCATCGCGACGTTCCCCTCATCCAGCTTCGTCGTCGGTTTTCTGCGACTTGCGCTCGCGGCAAGCCTCGCCCGCCCCGCCCCGCCGGTGCGGCGGGCGAGCCGCGCGGGGCAGCCTGCTTGCAACAGTGCGCGGGCAACAAGGTCCTCTTGGACGGACCCAAAGGTCCGATTGCGCCCACTGCGTCTGCGACCTTGAGCCACGGCGCCGGCGTTCGTCCATGCCGCCAGGGCGCTCCCGCAATCGTCGGCTGGCGGTCGTTCGACGATGCGGATAACCTTCGTCCCAAGATGGGCACGAGCGCCAGCAGCGTTACGAAGCATCGGCGTGGGAGGGGAGGGCAGCGCGGGTTTGCGCTGCTCGTCGTGCTCTCCGCGCTCGGCCTGCTTGCGCTGGTGGCGGCAGCCTTCGCCACCGTCGCCCGCAGCCACATCAAGCTCGCGGCCGGCGCCGGCGCGGTGGCAAGGGCCGAGGCGCTCGCCGATGCCGGCGTGCACCTCGCCGTCCTGGACCTGGTGGCCGCGCGCGAGAGCGGGCCGGACAGCCGCCGGCTCGCGCTCGATTCCACCCCCTTCGTCTGCAGCGCCGGCGGCGGCGCCACACTTGCAATCGCGGTGCAGGACGAGGCCGGCAAGGTCGATATCAATATCGCCGGCCCTGTGCCGATCCGCGCCCTTGTGCTGGGATCAGGTGTCAGGGCCGGCGAGGCCGCCGCCGATGCGATCCTCGACTTCCGCGACGAGGACGACGCCCGCCGCCCCTCCGGCGCCGAGCGTGCCGAGTACCTGGCGGCCGGGAGGCTGTACGGGCCGAGAAACGGCCCCTTCCTCGCCGTCGAGGATCTGGCCGGCGTGCTCGGCCTCACCCAGGCCGACGCCGACCGGCTGCGGCCGTTCGTTACGGTGTACTCGGGACTGGGCGGGGTCGACGCGGGCGTCGCGCCCAGGGCGCTGGTGGAAGCCCTTGCGCGCGGCATGGAGAGCAGCGGCGGGGCGAGCGTGCCCGACCTCGATACCGGACTGGACGTCGGCGAGCCGTCGGTGGCGCTGCCTCCGCAGCTCCGCGCGGCGTCCACGCGGCGCGCGTTCTCGATCCGCGCCCAGGCGCGCATGGCCGGTGGGGCGACTTTCGTGCGCGAGACCGTCGTCGAGTTCGTGACCACCGGAGCTGCCGCCTATCAGCTGCGCCGCTGGTATCGCGGGTCGGTCACGATTCCCGTCCCTGCGCTTTCGCCGGAGCTGTTGCCGCCCTGCTGACGTGGCACTGCCGCGCCGTTCCGGGTGCCGCGCTCCGGCGTAGAAGTTGCAGCATCCTTGCCGTTGCCGCTCTGGCGGCGGAACAGCATCGCCGCCTCGACGCGGTTGCGCACCTGCAGCTTCTGCATCACGTTGGTCATGTGGTGCTTGACGGTCTTCTCGCTGAGCGACAGGTCCCTGGCGATCTCCTTGTTGGTGAGGCCGCGGGCCACCTGGGCGAGGATCTGCGCCTCCCGCTCCGTCAGCTCCGGCAGCGCCGGCTGGCGCGGCGGCTCCTGGCGGATCGCATGCGTGAGCAGTCGCGCCGCCAGCCCCGGGGTCACGTACGACTCGCCACGCGAGATGGCGAACATAGTCTTGAGCAGCTCCGGGCCGGATGTCCCCTTGAGGATGTAGGCCTTGGCCCCGGCTTCGAGGGCCTGCGCCACGTCGTCCTCGTTCTCCGAGACGGTCAACATAATCATCTTGACGATCGGGCAGACCCGCGCAATCAGCCGGGCCGCCTCGATCCCGCCGCCTGGCATGCTGACGTCAAGCAGCAGGATGTCCGGCAGCTCCTCCTTGGCGATCCTGAGGGCGTCCTCGGCGGTTCCGCCCTCCCCGACCACGTCCAGCACGCGGGCGCTGCGCAGGGTGTGAACCACGCCCTCTCGAAACAGCGGATGATCGTCTATGATTCCGACACGAAGCCGATCGCCCATTTTTCCCCCTAACCCTGGCTGGTGCTGCTGCCCGCCATTTTGAAGCGTGTCCTCAGCCGGGTGCCGAGGCCGGGCCGGGAGTCGATCTCCAACGTTCCCCCGAGCGAGGTGACGCGCTCGCGCATCCCCAGGAGCCCCAGGCGTCCGCCCCCGCCGATCTTGCCGTCCGGCTCGAAGCCCGGTCCAACGTCCTCCACCTCCACCTCGATGGTGCCGCGCCGGTATCGGGCACGCACCTTCTGCCCGCGTCCGCCGGCATGGCGATAAGCGTTGTTCAGTGCCTCCTGCGCGAAGCGGTAGAGGCAGGACTTGATGGCCGCAGGCAGCTGCTCGGGCAGCCCCTCCATATCGCAGGCGACCGACGTGCCGGTTCGGCGCTCGTGGCTGCGCACGGCCAGCCGCAGCACGTCAGCCGGCGGGACGCGGCTCAGCTCGGGCAGCGTCAGCCCCGCCGCCATGCACCGGATCTCCGCAAGCGCCTCCTTCAGCGCGCCGCGGATCCTTTCGAGATCGCCGGACGAGGTGTGTTCGATCTTCAATGCATCTTGTAGTTGCAGTCCATCCAGGCGCAGCAAGGCGAAGCTGATGAGCTGAGCCGGGCCGTCGTGCAATTCTACGCCCACGCGCCGCAGCACCTGGTCGTGGATCTCGACCAGCCGGCGCTGGCTGTCGTCGATCTGGCGCCTCAGATCCTCGATCTGCTCGAGGAGGCCCGCACGCTCGTCCTCACGTTCGCTCGCCGCGTGCCGCGTGATGGGGCGCGCCTCACCCGACCGGGCGAGAGCCGCCAACAGGAGAGCGACCAGACCGATCTGAATCACCGGCGTTTGCGGCACGCCGCCGACGGCAGCCCATCCGGGCGAAACAAGCACGCTGCAGGCCAAGCCCATCAGGGCCATGACGGTGAGCGCCTGAGGCAGGGTCCGACCCCGCCAGGCAGACCGAAGACTTGGCCATAAGGGCCGGACCCTGGGTCGGACCCAACATCCCAATTGATGCCAAAGCCTCGCACGCATATTTCAGAATCTTTGCAACAACAATTGATCCGGGGGCGGTGTTCGTGAGATACCGGAAAGCCCGACACAGGAGGGCAGGATCGTATGTATGCCTTCAAATGTCGAGAATTTTCGTCTGCAACGGTTTGGCATTGTTTGGCAGTGCAGCGATGCGCGTGGCCAGAAAGCGACATGCGCCGGATGCATCGGACCAAAGTCCGATGGTTCGGACGTTGGACGGGGCTAATCTCGGCAACCTGCGGCGGCCTGTAAGCAGAATGGATACGGGAAGAAGATCGAGCCCATTGCCCCAACGGCCACCCTGTCAGGCTGACCCTGGACCTGTGAGCAGCTTGTGAGCGTGCCGTGACCGACGACAGCCACACGCCGACCGACAATGGAGCCCCGCCGCCGGCGGCCGCGAGCGACGTCGGCACGTCGCAGGCGACGCCGGAGCGGTCGGCAGTTGGTGTGGTGCGAGAGGAAGGCACCCCAGGGTTCAGGGTCGTCACGCTGAGCGGGCTTCCGGGCGCGCCCACAGGAGAGACGATCCCGCTCGGCCGCGCGGACGCCAACAACCACAGCCCATCGCTCAGCAGTTGCGCGTCGGACTTTGGGCAGGTCTCGCGTATCGGCATCGTCTGGATCGAGTCTCCCTTCGGCGATACCTCCGGCGTCGGCGCCGTCATGCTGCAGCGCCTTTGTCCCGCCTCGGGCGGAAAGGTGATCGATTGGGCCGCGCTTGCGACTGCAGCAAACGACAACGCAGTGCAGGTCATCGACGTCGGCGGCGTCGGTGCCATCGGCTCGTCGCCGACGATTGCGGAGCTGGCCACGGGCCACACGTGCGTCGCCTGGATCGGACCCGATGGCCATGCCCGTGGGCACCTCTATCCTCCCGTAGACGCTGACGATGCCTCGGATCATCCCGCGTATGCCGCCGTCAATGCCGCCCTGGACGATCTGGGTCCGGTCGGTGCGGCACCCGACGGCGGGCGGCGCCTGCAGATTTCAGAGCTGCGCCCGGGGACCTTCGCGGTCATGTGGCTGGCGCTTGCGCAAGGCGGCACTGTCCTGAACGGCAGTCTGCTCGTCGGCCCGGCCGACGGCTACAACGACGGTCGTGGGGAAGGCTGGACCCAGCACGCCATTCCCGGCGTCCACCGGGCCCACGACTTCACGGGTCCCGTCCAGCTCGCATTCGAGGAGCACGCTGCCGAGGCCGGCCTGGAGGTGACGTGGCCGGGGCCGTCCGGGGCGGTCGCCATCCACCTCAACCGCGATAGTACCGGCGGCGCCGAGGCGACGATGCCGGCCGCCGCATCGGGCCTTCCGGTCGGTCCGTCTGCGATCGGCGCGGCCCGCAAGGCCGGCGACGTATCTGCAGCTGCGGACCATGATGCCGCGGCCGATCTCGGCGCACTCGCCGACGTGAGCCGGGGATCGTCCGCCCCGCAGAGCGCAGGCGCGGCGCGCCCGGGAGAGATCGTCCTGACCGCGGCCGCCACGCCCGGCGAGGATGAAACCGCGGCGGACGTGGAGACGGTGGGCGAGGGTTTCGCGGTCGCATGGCAGGAGCCTGGGGCAAGCGACCAGACCCGCCAGCTCAAGATCGTCCTCTACGACGCGCAGGCGGACCAGAAGGGCCAGGAGATCCTTGTTGCCGACGACTCGGCGCCAGGCGACGATATGGCGGAGATAGCGGCTCTGAACGATGGTCTCGTTGCCGCCTACGTGGACATCGGCGAGGGCGCTCTCGTCGTGAAGGCCTATGGCAGCGACGGCGCCCAGATCGGGTTGGAGACGATCGTGGCGCGGATCGACGACGGCCCCATCGTCGAGACCGCTCTTGCCGCGAACGACGCCGACGAGCTCGCTGTCGCCTACAGCCAGCAGCAACACGGCGCTGCCGGCGGCGAAGCGTCCGGCTACGGCAGTATCAAGTTGCAGCTCTACTCGGTTGCAACCGTGGATGGCTCTGGCCGACTGGTCGAGCTTGGCGGCGACGGCGATGACCCCGACGATCCCGAGCAGCCGGCGATCGCCGATGGCCATGCTTCGGCCCTGGAGCTGGCCGACGGTCGTGGTGCCGCGGTGATCGGTATCGGCCATGGGTTTGCGGTCGCCTGGGTGGAAAAGGACGGGCCGCGCGAGACCGTCAAGGGTGCGATCCTCGATCAGAACGGCGCGGAGGTGCAGCGGATCGATCTCTCGCCGCTGCTTGGCGACGCCGGAGTTGCCAGGGGGGACGAGCCGACATTGCTGGGCCTCGGGGGCGGCAGCTTCCTGGTGAGCTGGCTGCAGCTCGGCGCCGACGGCGACCAGGTGCTGATGGCCGCGGTGTATAGGGAGGCCGCCCCGGGGGTCTGGCTCGAGCCCGATGCAGCAATGCTTCTCAAGGCGTTCGCCGACCCGCCCGACGACTATGTGGTCTCCGTGTCCACCGGCGCCGACGGGCCTGTCGTCGACGTGATCTGGCGCGCGGGTGGCGGACCGGGAGACCATGGGCCAGGTGACCATGGGCCAGGCCATGAGGCGGTCTACAGCCAGCGCTTCGATCTCGACGGGCGGCCGCTGGGCGACCCGACGACAATCGCCCAGGACGATACAGCGGCCGGCGCCTCGCACGGCGCGCTCGACTCCCTGGCAGCCGCCGGTCTTGCCGGCGGCCAGATCGTCGTGCTGGGGCGCGAGGGATCGGCGGGCGACCACGATCTGTTCGCGCACCTTGTCGGTACAGGGTCTGTAGAGGGGGACGAAGGCAACTCGGATGCCACGGACATGGACGGCCTCTACGCATTCACAACCCGCGTGGATGAGGAGACCGCCATCAACCCCCTGGCCGACCCCCCGCAATCGGGCCTCGGCATCTCGCATATCAACGGCCTGCCGATCACCACGGCGAGTCCTGTCGATGTCGGCTTCGGCTGGGTGCAGCTGCGCGAGGACGGCTGGCTTACGGTCACCCCCGACGCCGGCTACCGGGGCCTGATTGCGTTTGACTACACCGTGGCCGGCGGGGCGCACAGCCATGAGCCGGACGGTCACGTCGTCGTCGACGTCGGAGCCGAGACAGCGCCCGCGGCCGTGACGCTGCACAACCAGGTCATCGCCGTTGCCGAGGACGTCTCGACCGCCTCCGCCTTGAAGGTCGCCGATATAGCGATGGTGGACGGCGAGCTGGGCGTGGACGGGCTCGCACTCACCGGCCTCGACTCGGGCATGTTCGAGATCGTCGGCAAGGCCCTCTACCTCAAGGAGGGCATCGAGCTCGATTTCGACACCAAGCCGACTCTGAGCGTCGAGATCCTGGCGACCCACATCGACGAGGCTGGCGCCGGCACCAGCTTCACGCTCAACGTTGCCGGCGCCGGCGCCGCGGCACTGGCTGCGGCAGACGACGTGCTCGTGTTTGCGCCCGGCTACGATGGGGCCACCGGGATGCACCCGCCGCTCATCGAGTGGTCCTCGGTTCGCTTCGGCATCGTCCAGGATCTCATCGAAGCCGGCGCGCTGACTCAGGAGGGCGACAATGTCGTGATCACACTGAATCAGGACGATCCTGCGGACCATCAGAAGATCGTACTGAAAGGGGCGGCGCTGGAAGCCCTGGGCGACGTCGACTTCAAATTCTCTTAGAAGGGTTGATCAGGTGGGCGGGGGCTACCCGGGTTGGGGACTGAAAAAAGGCCGAGCGGGCAGGCATTGCGCTCGCCGGCGTAGCGGGATGGAAGCATCCACTGCCGGGGTTGGCAGGGAACCAGTGTGAGGCGGGCGTGGCGAGGGAAAAGAAGAAGAACAGCACAGTCCGCTCGGCGGCCGGTGCGTTAAGTCATATTGTTGCGACGCTGTTCCTGGTCTCCGGCGTGGTCAACGTGCTGGCGCTGACCGGCTCGTTCTACATGCTTCAGGTCTACGACCGGATTCTGACGAGTCACAGCGTCCCGACCCTGGTCGCCCTTTCTTTCCTGGCGGCGATCCTCTTCTTGTTTCAGGGCGGGCTTGAGGTGCTACGCGGACAGGTGCTCGTGCGCTTGGCGAGCCGCATGGATCGCAGGCTGACCCCGCTCGCCCACGATGCGGTCATGCGGCTGCGGTCCGTCACCGGCGCGCAGGGTAATGCGGTCCAGCCGATCCGCGACGTGGACGCCATCCGTACCTTCCTCTCCGGCCAGGGGCCGGTCGCCTTCCTCGATATGCCGTGGATGCCGCTCTATCTCGGCTTCGTCTTCATCCTGCATCCCGTGCTGGGTTGCGTCACCGTGTTCGGCGCGCTGTTCCTGATCGGGCTCACGGTGCTGACGGAACGGCTGGTGCGGGCGCCCGGCGAGGCGGCGATGACGGTGTCGCGGAAGCGCTGGGCCATTGCGGAGGCCACCGACCGCAACGCCGAGGCCCTGCAGGCGATGGGCTTCGGCGGCCGCTTCTCCCGCCGGCTGGATGTCGTCAACGCCGAGCACATCGCCTCCAACGAGCGGCTGAGCGACCTGGTCGGCGGCTTCTCCTCGGTGTCGAGAATCTTCCGGCTCATGCTGCAGTCGGCGCTGCTGGGAGTCGGCTCGTATCTCACCATCAAGGGCGAGATGACGGCCGGCGCCATCATCGCCTGCTCGATCGCCTCCTCGCGGGCGCTGGCGCCGATCGAGGTGGTCATCGGCAACTGGCGCGGCCTCGCCGCCGCGCGCAGGGCGGCGGAACGCCTGGATGCGGTGTTCGGCCATCTGCCCGAAAAGAGCCCGCCGCTGCTGCTGCCGCCGCCCCGCAAATCTCTCAAGGTGGAGAATATCGCCGTTGCGGCGCCCGGCACGCAGACGGGCATACTGTCGGGCGTCGGCTTCGAGATCGAGGCCGGCACCGTGCTGGCCGTGATCGGCCCGAGCGCCGCGGGCAAGTCTACCTTGGCGCGGGCGCTCACCGGCGTGTGGCCGCTGAACCGCGGCGCCATCCGTCTCGACGGGGCGGCACTGGCGAGCTGGTCGCCGGAGGACCTGGGCCGGCACATCGGCTATCTGCCTCAGGACGTGCAGCTGTTCGACGGCTCCATCACCGAGAACATCGCCCGTTTCGAGGAGAAGCCCGACAGCCAGCGCGTGGTCGCCGCCTCCGCCGCGGCCGGCGTGCACGAGATGGTGCTGCGCCTGACCGATGGGTACGAGACGCGCATCGGCGAAGGCGGCTCGATGCTGTCGGCCGGCCAGCGCCAGCGCATCGCGCTGGCGCGGGCGCTTTACGGCGAGCCGTTCCTGGTCGTGCTGGACGAGCCCAACTCCAACCTCGACGCCGACGGCGAGAAGGCGCTGGTCGACGCCATGGCCGCGGTCAAGGCGCGCGGCGGCCTCGTCGTCGTCATCGCCCACCGGCCGTCGGTGCTGACCGCGGCCGACATGGTGGCGGTGGTCGGCGGCGGGCAGATGACGGCGTTCGGACCCAAGGACGACGTGCTGCGCAAGGTCCTGCGCCAGCCGCAGTCGCAGAAGGCACCGGCGGTGGCCATCATCGGCTCGGAGGCCAACAAGGCATGAGGGGGGGCGCGACATTGCCTGCCCACGCCCCCGTCGTGGGGCTAGGCCGCCGCAGGCTTGGTCTGGAAGGTGCTGACCACGGTCTTGCCGTCCTTGGTCCTCGACCGCATCTTCAGCGGCTGGCCCTTGAGCGTCGTCTCCTGGAACTTCTTGAGCACCGGAGCGATCGCCTGGGGGTTGCCCGCCAGCACGATGAGCCAGGCGATATCGCCGCTCTTCCATTCGTCGGGAGCGAGCTTGATCGGCTTGTCCAGGCTCTCTGTCAGGCGCTTGTCGACCTCCTTGGAGACCTTCGCCCAGAGCGCGACCGCGACCGGCGATATGAAACCGCGGGTTTTCGAGCGCGCCTCGGCCACCAGATACTGGCCCGACATCAGCGGCGGCAGCACCAGGGCCTGGATCTCCCCCAGCGGGGCGGCGCGATACTGCGGCGCCCGCATCAGCACGCTCATGATCTCGCCCAGCCTGAACAGCAGCCGCGTGGAGGCTGCCTGGCCCTGCTGCGCGTCGGCGCCGCTCGCCTGGCCCGGCGCCGCGGCCGCGACGGCGGGTTTGGCTGCAGCCGCCGGTTTCGCTGCGGCGGCCGGCTTCGGTGCGGCGGCCGGCGCCGGCTTGGGTGCGGCTTCAGCCTTGCTGGACACGCCATTGGACGCCTTGGGTGGCGGCGTCTCCTCGGTCTTTCCCTTCTTGGACCACAGCGCCATGTCTTTCCTCCTTTGCGGCAGCTGCCCGCTTCTATCCGGGGACTGTACCTTCGGAGATGGCGAAGCTCCACGCCAAAAGTCGGTTGCCGGCCCGCCGCGCCGCCGAGTGGCACGGGCCAAGCACAGCCTTCACTGAGAGTGGGTTTGCGATCATGACCTCAACCCGGGAGGGGCGAATGGAGACCGCGCTGCGAAGGCGGATTGCGTTCGCGTTCGTATTGATCGCGCTCTTGGCGTTCAGCTGCGGCGTGTGGGCAACCACCACGCCCATCGCCGGTGCGGTCATCGCGTCCGGGCTCGTCGTGGTGGAGAGCAACATCAAGAAGGTGCAGCACCCCACGGGCGGGATCGTCGCGCTCATCCCCGTCAAGAACGGCGATCGCGTGCAGGCAGGCGACACCGTGCTCAAGCTCGATGACACCCAGGCGCGCGCCAATCTCGGCATCGTCGTCTCCCAGCTCATACAGCTCACCGGCCGCAAGGCGCGGCTGGAGACGGAGCGCGACCTCGCCGACAGCATCCTGTTTCCGCCCGATTTCCTGGCCAACGAGGAGGCCAAAGCGATCGCCGAGGGCGAGACGCGGCTGTTCTCGTACCGGCGCGCCTTCAAGAAGGGGCAGATGGCCCAGCTCACCGAGCGCATCAGCCAGATCAAGGAGGAGATCAAGGGCCTCACCGCCCAGCGTGAAGCCAAGCAGATCGAGTCGGACCTGATGGTGGAGGAGCTGGACCGGCTCGAAGGCCTGCGCAAGCAGGAGCTGATGGCCGTCAACCGCATCCTCGCGGCGCAGCGGGACCTCACCAAGCTCAAGGGCGAGTGGGGCTCGCTGGTGGCTCAGGTGGCGCGCGCGCAGGGCCAGATCAGCGAGATGGAGCTGCAGATCATCGCCCTCGACCAGAACATGCAGAGCGAGGCCACCAAGGAGCTGCGCGAGATCGAGGCCCGCATCGCCGAGCTGGCCGAGCGCAAGGTTGCCGCCGAGGACCAGCTCAAGCGGGTGGTCCTGACCGCGCCGCAGGACGGCACCGTTCACGACCTGACGGTGCATACCGTCGGCGGCGTGATCGCCACCGGCGAGACCGTCATGACGATCGTGCCGAGCAAGGACGAGCTGAGCGTGGAGGTGCGTATTGCCACCTCCGACATCGACCAGGTCCACCCGGAGCAACCCGCGAAGCTGCGCTTCCCCGCTTTCAGCCAGCGTACGACACCCGAGGTCTCGGGCACCGTCACACGGATCGGCGCCGACCTCACGCGCGATGCCCAGTCCAACAGCGTGTTCTACGTGGTGCGCATCCATCCCGGCGGCCTGCCCAAGGGCATCAAACTGGTACCCGGCATGCCGGTCGAGGCCTTCATCGCCACCGGCGAGCGCACCGCCCTCTCCTATCTCGTCAAGCCCATCGCCGACCAGTTCGCCCGCGCCTTCAGGGAGAGGTGAGCGGGTCGGGGCGCCGTAGGGGCGCGTCGAGTCCACAGGGAAGCCAGCCCTGTACTCCGGGGGTGGGGGAGAAGATGATCCTCGGCCTACGGACCTGAGGCGCTCTCCCGTATGTGGGCGATAGCGGGCCAGGTGGAGCCGGCGATCATCTCGGCCAGGGCGTGGGTGGTCAGCCCGGCAACCGGCAGGCGCTGGCGGCGGGCGAGGTGGGCGAGGCGGGCGTCGGGCACGCCGACGGCGACCTCCATCTCCTCCCCGACGCGCTCGATATGCATGCGCGCCGCCTCGGCTTCGAGAACCTCGACGGTGACCGTCAGCCGGTGCCGCCGCAGGTCGGGCACCCAGGTCGGCGTCCCGACCGGGATGAAGCGTGCGCCGGCCTGCGCCAGCGCGCCGTTGGCGGCCTTCAAGGCGGCAACGACGACCGGATCCACCGCCTTCCAAGCGGTCTCGCTGGCCCACTGCTCGGTATTGCCGCCGCCCGCCGCCCGCATGGCAAGGCTCGCCGCGGGCTTGAGGCACTCGGACAGGAGATCGCCGGCGCCTGCGACGGTCAGGCCGTGCGCGGCGGCGTTGGCCGTCGCGTTGATGGCGGCAAGGTCGTCCTTGTGCGCCTTCACCGCGGCCTGCAGCTGGCCGGCCGTGTCGACCTCGAGGCGCAGCCAGGCCACGCTTTCGCCCCGGAGCAGGATGCGCCGGTAGGCTCCGTAGCGGCGGTTGATGCTCCAGGACGGCTCGCCCGCTGCGCCGATCGCCACGCCTGCCGCCGCAAGCACCGCGTTGACCCGCTCGACCGCCTGCGTGAGCACCGGCTGCAGCGGCGCCCACTGCGGCGCCGCGTCGGATGCCGAGGGAGGGCTCGGCGGCGGCGGAGGTGCCGACCCCTGCAGGGACGCCGGCAGGGAGGCTGCGCTCGCGGCCGGGCGGCGCGGCGGCGGCTCGGCAGCGCGGCGGGCGACGGTGACCTCCAGCTCCGGGTCGGCGGAGGCCGCGGCCGGCCGGCTGCCACGCGGCAGGAAGGCCTCGCGGCGGCCCCGGTGCACGTCGCGCCAGATGAGCGCGACGCCCGCTGCGATCAGGGCGGCGCTGAGGAGCAGAAGCAGCGCAGTTGTGGTCATGAGGTTCGTTCGGTCGGTCCCGCTCGGGCCTCTCGGGGCGCGCAGCTTATCGCGCCAAGTATGACGCTATATCAGAGGCTCGACCACACGAGGGCAAGCCCCGACATCAGCAGCACCACAAGCACAACGCGGTCGAACCGTACATCGTCGAGATGCCGATAGATCGCAAGGCCGATCGACGCCCCGATCAGCGTCGCCGGCGCCGCCACGGCGAAGGCAACGATGGAGCGGACGCCGATCAGTCCGGACACCGCGCTGGCCGCCAGCATGGCCGCGAGCACGGTGAAGTTGAAGGCCTGGAAGAAGATGCGTCGCTCGTCCTTGCGCCAGTCGTTAAGCGAGGCCCACACCGTCGGCAGCACGCCGGATAGTGCCGCCAGCCCGCCGAGCACGCCGCCGGCGAAGCCCACCACGCTCTCCGCCCAGCGGTCCCAACGGCCTCCGGCGACCTTCACGCGGCCAGCCGCCAGGAGCATGAAGGAGCAGTGGGCCGCCAGCACCGCGCCTACGCCCAGCTTGAAGGCGCCGAGGCCGATGTGGGGCAGCATGAAGGTGCCGATGGGTACGCCGATGAGCCCCGCAGCCAGCATGGGGGCGAGGCGGCGCCAGTTGATGGCGTTCCAGATGGTGGGGAATGTCCTGATGTGCCCCAGCACCGAGCAGGCGGAGCCGAGCTGGGCGGCCACCAGCGGCTCGACCGCATGCAGCCAGACCGGCAGGGCGGTCAGCGCGCTGCCGAAGCCGGTGAGGCCGTTGACGACACCGCCTGCCAGCGCACCTGCAAAGATGAGCGCCAGCCCCTGCCAGCCGCCGGCCTGCTCGACAAATCCCACCCACCCGGCCACCGCGCTCTCCCGCCTGCGTGGCCAGTTGCGGGCCCCCGCTGCAACGTTCCCGCCCCGTTCTTGAAAGGGCCATGCTCAACACCATATCATTGATGCGAACACAACCCGGCGCCGCGACGCGGGCCGGGGCGGAGGCCGCAAAAGGCTCCGCGGGTCCCTGATGTTCGGGGCCAAGGCCGCTCGAGAGGAGGCTTGGCAATGACGCGCATGTCGCACCTGACGAGCCCGCTGTTTTTGGGCTTCGAGGAGATGGAGCGGCTGATCGACCGGGTCGGCAAAGGCGGCGACGGCTATCCTCCATACAACATCGAGCGCATTACCGCCGGAGGTGACGGCAACGGCCCGGCGCACGCCAATGCCGCGGCCGAGCTGCTGCGAATCACCCTGGCCGTGGCCGGGTTCAAGCCGCACCAGATCGAGATCACGGTCGAGGAGAACCAGCTCAACATCCGCGGCCGCCAGGAGGACGACAAGTCCCGCCACTACATTCACCGCGGCATCGCCGCGCGCCAGTTCAGCCGCACCTTCGTGCTGGCGGACGGCATCGAGGTGAAATCGGCCGATCTTAACGACGGGCTGCTATCCATTGACCTGGTCCGGCGCCAGCCCGAGCGTGCGGTGCGCAAGATCGAGATCGGCAAGGCCCACGGCCGACCGGAAGGCCGCGAGTAAGCCTGGGGCTTTTTGGCCACAGCCGGGTGTGGTGAATCGAGGGTAGGCTGGGTCGAGGTGTGGGTTGGATCGAGCGCCAGCGAGGTCCAGGATGGCGATGCGCGACGCGAGGTGGGTCCTCAGCTTGAACCGGCCTCACCCAGTGGGCGCGAGATTTGCCGGGCCTCGCGTGTGGTCGCGCCGAATTTCCCAAAGCGGGGTGGCAATCCCCGGTGCGAGAAGGAGTGAGCGTGGTGGAAAAGAGCAGCAGAAGCACGCCTAAGCCGGTGCTGCCGGCTCCTCTCATGAGTCTGAGCGAGCTGGCGCAACTGGGCGACGGCAAGGTCGCCTACATCAAGGTCATGAACCACGACGAGGCCAAGGCGCTGTTCCCCGCCGTGGACAACCTGCCCGAGGGCATCGACCTCTATTCCCTGCATGGGGCCGACGGCACGCCGCTGATTCTCACCGACAGCCGTCAGGCCGCCATCGGCCACGCCATCGGCGACGAGCTGGAGGTCGCCAGCGTGCATTGAGCCGCGGGGTGACGGAAATGCACGAAGGGGTCAGACCCGGCGGGTCTGCCCCCTTTTTCCGTCAAACAGAACGGGCCAGTCGCGGACCGGCCCGTTCGTCTTAGCAGTTGGCCTGCAGGAGACCGGTTGCCGCGTCAGAACTTGAGACGGGCTCCCGAGAAGACGATGTCCGTGTCCTTGCTGCCGGCCTGGTCCACCGAGAGGTTCTTGTAGGACAGGAACAGCTCCAAGGCGGCGGCATCGACGTTCTGGATGATGCTGACACCCCACGCCTCGCTCTCGAAGCCATTGTCGGCGACGTTGTCGAAAGCGTTGTACTCGCCGTACACCACCGTGTTGCCGATGCCGAACCAGTTCTTGGCGATACCAGCGCGCAGGCCCCAGTTGGTCTCGGTGAAGTCTTTGGTGGCGTCGCCGTGCTCGAACTCACGCCGTCCAGCGAAGCCGGTCGCGAACAGCCCGCTTGCCAAGTGCATCACCGAGGCCGAGCCCGACGTGAATTTGACCTGATCGAAGGTGGCTTTGCCACCGGCGGAGTCCAGCGCCAGATCGGCATCATCGGAACCGACGCCGTAGCCAATGCCCGCAGCAAGCCGGAAGCCGCCGAACTCACCCGCGTACCGCAGCGTCACGTCAGTGCGGTCGTTCTCGGAGAAGGACGTGCCCAGCTGGAAGCCGCCGAAGGTCGGCGTGTCGTAGCGGACGCCGTTGACGCGGTCGCCATCGAAGCCCCGCATGACCGTGTCCCACGACCCAGCGCCGCCGGCAATGGTGATCTTGTTGCCGACGCTGATGCCCGGCAGCGAGACGAGGTTGGTGCCAACCAAGTCGACTTCCTGGATGCCGTCCATTGCCGCGCTGATGCGGCCGACTGACAGCCTGCCGAACTGCTTGTGGTCCAGGTACCAGTTGGCGAAACGCACGGCCAGTGCGCCGTCAGCGGGCTGACCGCCGTCGTCATCGTCGATCTTGACGGCGTTGGAGGCCGCGGAAATGGCGCTGACCTCAATGAGGAAGCCCGCCGTCAGGTTCGGATTGATCTTGGCCGAGCCGGTGAAACCGAAGCGGCTGGGCGAGTTCGAATTGTCGACGATGAAGACGTCGCGGTCGGCCCCGTTGTCAAAGGCAAAGACGCCGGTCGATACCTGACCGTAGATCTGCAGCGAGACCTTGCGATTGCCCTTGCGGGCCGTTGTCGCCTCAAGCTCGGCAACCCGCTCTTCCAGGTCTGCGCAGCAGTCTCCCCCGAGGTCGGCAGCGAATGCAGGTGCGCTGTGTCCGCCGTACAAGGCTGCGCTGAGAAGCAGCGCTCCACTCATGACTTTAAGGTTCATTGCCCACTCCTAGCCAACCGGCGGAGCGTCAAGGACCTTCCCTGCTCCGCATCGTGGTGCACCCTAGCGGAGAAAGCTGTCGACCAACTGTCAGCCGAGTGTTCGCTGTGCCACAGTTCTCTGGCCGAGATGCGTCACCTTTCGGTTGTAATCGGACTGCAATCTGGCACGGTGCCATCGTGGTGGGCGTTACAAGCGATGCATCGGCGGTCCGCGACGCATGCAGCGATGCGGGAAGCCGGTGCTCGGGAGGCGCCCGCTGGGATTCCTGTTTTGTTCACGGTCGTGCAGGGGTGGGCGATTTACCCACTCCTCTTCGGTGGGGCGGCATCCCATAATAGCCAGGTGCGGGCAGCAACTCGCGAGGACACACGGGGGAGAGATGCGAGTTCTCCTGCTCCAGGGAGCAGTGCGGGTGACCGCTCACGTCGAGCTGGTCATCCAGCAGATGGACTTTGCGGTCGACAAGGTTGCATTGGTCGAGGAGGCGCATGCGGCCCTGGCGGTCAACGGCTACGACCTGCTGGTGGCGGACCTCGATTCGCTCGATGAGGACTTCAGCGACCTGCTGCGCGGCGCGCGCTCGGCCGATGGGGGCCTGCGCCTCCTGGTGCTCGCCGGCCGCGATCGGCTGGATGCCATCGCTGCAGCCCTGGCGCACGGCGCCGACGACTTCCAGATCAAGCCGATCGATCCAGGCGAGCTGCGGCTGCGGCTGAGCAGCCTCTCGGCGCGCCGCGGCGCCAAAGGTGCCAGCGTGCTCGAATACGGCCCGCTGCGGCTCCACCTCGACACGCGGGATGTCTCGCTCGACGGCAAGTCCGTCGAGCTGACGCCCAGGGAGCGGGCCGTGCTGCAGATCCTTATGCGCGAGGGCGGCAGCGCGGTCAGCAAGGACTACATCGCGTCCCGCATCTTCTCGATGGACGACAACGCCGCGCCCTCGGCGATCGAGACCTACGTAAGCCGGCTACGCCGCAAGGTGGCGCACCCAGACCTGCAGATCCGCACCGTTCACGGCCTCGGCTACCTGCTGGCCCGCATCTCGGCGACGGGCGCCATGACGCTCGTGCTCTGCGCCATGGCGGCCGGAGGATTGCGGCTCGGCAGCGAGGGGGCCAGGGTCGGCATCGCGGCGCTGCAAGCCCTCTCCGCGGGCCTGGCGCTGCCGTTCTGCTAGCGTCCCGTCGCCCTGCGCTTCATCGTGCCATCAGCCGAGCAGGGCTACCGATGCTCCGGCGCCTCGGCGCGTCGCATGTGCCAGTGGCGCCCGCCATGGCCCCGCTCGCCCAATGCCGGCCGCAGCACCACGCTGGCGACAGCCTTCTGCTCGTCGCTGAGGGAGGCGTAGAACGGTCGGAACGCCTGCGCGAGCGCCTTGAGCCGCTCGGCGCGCTCCGACGCACGCTGGCTGGCGCGGTCGAGACGGTCGGGCGGCGCCAGGGGGGCGCGGTCGCCGCTCTGCAGCCTCGCCTCGCGGTCGGCGCGGGCCTTCTGGCGGGCCACGAACGTCGCCCTCAGCTGGGCCTCGATGGGCGTCCACAGGGTAAGCTGGTGCTCGGTAAGCTTCAGCGATTCCCTGGCCATGGCCATCCGCCCGTCGAACAGGCGCGCCCGCATCTCCGGCGACCGGCCCTCGGACCGGCCCTCGTAGCGGGCAGGTGTCGACGGAGGCGGCGCCTGCGTCTGCGCGAGAGCCGCGGTCAAGGGGATGGTGATAGGCAACGCCAGGGCTGCCACAGCCAGTCTGCTCCAACGCCGTTTCATGTTGGCGCACTCCTTCTTCGCTCGGGCGGCCTTCGCTCGGGCGACCGGACCGCCGGGTCCGGCGCCGCTGCTCAGACCTGCAGCATGAAACGGCGGATGGCCGCCCAATCTGTCGGCGCGGCCACCCCTCATCCACAGGCCTGGAGGGTCGGCGCAGCCGGCGACCGGCTGGCACCATCCTCACCACCAGGAGAACGATCCGAAGCCGAACCCCTGGCCTGGCGGCGAAGGCAGGTCGTCGTCGTAGTCGGTGAACACGTCGGGGCGCAGCCTGCGTCGGCTGATGCCGCCCTGCGGCTCGCCGCTCATCACCACCACGAAATCGGTGCCCTTGCTCGTCTCGCGGCTCATGCCCTCGTCCGAGACGATCAGCGACGAGCCCGGCGAGACCAGCTCGCTGATGCGGTCGAGCGCCTCGCGGGGTATGGAGATGCGCTCCAGCGCCGCCTTGGCCGCGGCGGCGTCGGTTCTCCAGGGCTCGCCCTGCCGGGGCGGCGGGCCGGACTCTCCCCGCCCATGCGACGGCCCCGCATACATGGCCAGCGCAGTCCAGCGCAGCTCGTCCGTGTCATTGCCGGCGTAGCCGACGGCCGTGAACAGCGTGGTGCCGATTGATGCGTGCGGGTTGCGGATCGTCACGCCGCTCTCGAACAGCGGCTCGAAAGCCTGGCGCACGTACAGCCGCTGAGTCTTGCGGCTGATGAATACCGACACCGGCGCCAGGGCCGCCAGCTTCGCCTCGTCCTCGGCGGTGGTCGCGGCCTCGCGTGCCGTCTTGGCCTCCGCACGCGCGGCGACGACCGCGTCGATCTTGGGTTTGGCCGCCGCGTAGATGGCATCGATCTCGGCCTGCGCGGCGGCGAGGCGCTCCTGCGCCTTGGCCTTGGCCGCCTTCAAAATCTCGGCGTCCTTGGAGGAGACCTTGCCCTGGAGCAGCGCATCGGCCTCCCTGATGATCGCCTCGGCCGGCCGCTTGGAGGCCTCGACCACCTCCAGCTTCTCCGGGTCGTCACCGGCCTCATCCCGCGCCCGGCTCAGGGCACGCCTGGCCTGCCTCAGTCTCTCCGCCGCGGCTTCCGCGGCGGCGGCCTTGTCGACGGCGATCGCCCGGCGCGAGGCCTGCGGCCGGAAGACCGCAGTCTCGACGCGTGCCTCGAGAGGGGCGGCCGGCCTGAACAGGGCCGGATGGGCGAAATCCACCGGGGCCACGTCGTCGCGCGCCACCACCACCCTCAGGCCCCTGCGGCTCATCTCGAACAGCCGCCCCGCGAAGTCGTAGGGCAGCCGGATGCAGCCGTGCGAGGCCGGGTGGCCCGGCAGTGCCCCCGCATGCAGCGCGATTCCCGACCAGGTGATGCGCTGCATGAAGGGCATCGGGGCGTTCTCATAGAGGTTGGAGAAATGCTGCCTCTTCCTCTCGATGACGCTGTAGAGCCCGGCCGGCGTCTCGTATCCGACCTGGCCGGTGGACACGGGCGCCTCCAGCATCCGGCCGCGTGCGTCGTAGATGGTGACCTTCTGGCGGCTCAGCGCGACGACGGCCATGACCGGCGCGCCCGAGCCGGGGGACGGCCCGGCGGCGGTCGCCGGTCGGGCCGGGCCCACGGCGGCGAGTGCCAACGCCACGGCAAGCACGCCAAGATGCAATTGCTTCAAACGCTTAAGCATTCGTCAACGCCCGCTGCTGCAGACAATGAACCCACTTGCTTCGTAGCATCGAACAATTCGGCCACGGAAGGCACAGCGACATCCGTTTGGCCTGAAAGCGCTTGCGCAGATGCCGGCGGGTCACACTTTCGCCGTGTTCGCCGAGGCTGGCTGCCGCCGCCGTCCCACGCGCGGCCAGCTTGCCAAGGCTCGCCGGGACTGGGACATTAAAGGCTTGTCATTTGACTTGAGGCCCCACTCGGCCAACAAGAGCGATACATCCATGACCACTGCGCAACGCCCGCCTTTGCGACCGATACGGCTTCGGCCCTCGCCAGGCGTAGCCCCGGCTTCGCGCTCAGGAGTTGCTGCACCATGTGGACCCCAGGCAAGCGCCTCTCCGTCCTCGCTCTCGCCCTCATGCTGATCGCCCAAGCCGTTCCAACGGCCCACGCCGCCGCGGCCAAGACCGTGAGCGAGTTCAAGTTCGCCAACGGCCTCACCCTCATCGTCGTCCCTGACCACCGGGCGCCGGTGGTCACCCATATGGTCTATATCCGCGCCGGCGCCGCCGACGAGCCGCCGGGGGTGTCGGGCATCGCCCATTTCCTCGAGCACCTGATGTTCAAGTCCACCGAGAAGCTCGCCAACGGCGAGTTCTCGGCCATCGTGTCGCGGCTCGGCGGCCAGCAGAACGCCTTCACCAGCTCCGACTACACGGCCTACTTCCAGCGTGTCTCCAAGGCCCATCTCAAGACCATGATGGAGATGGAGGCCGACCGCATGGTGAACCTGCGGCTCGAGCCCAAGGAGGTGGATACCGAGCGGCAGGTCATCATCGAGGAGCGCCGGGTGCGCACCGAGAACGTGCCCTCCAGCATCCTCGCCGAGCAGATGTCGGCGACGCTCTACCAGAACCATCCCTACCGCATCCCGGTGATCGGCTGGATGCACGAGATGGCCAAGCTCTCGCGCGAGGACGCGCTCACGTTCTACAAGCGCTTCTACGCCCCCAACAACGCCATCGTGGTGGTGACGGGTGACGTTGAGCCCGAGGAGGTGAGGGCGCTGGCCGAGGCCACCTACGGCCGGCTGCCGGCCAATCCGGCCGTGGCCCCGCGCGTGCGCCCGCAGGAGCCCGAGCAGCGCGCCCCGCGCCGGGTGGAGCTCAAGGACCCCCGCGCCGGCAACGCCTCGGTGCGGCGCTACTACCTGGCCCCGGCGATGACCACGGCCCCGCCCGGCGAGGCCGAGGCGCTCTATCTCTTGATGAAGATCGCGGGCGGCGGCGGCACCAGCCGGCTCTACCAGTCGCTCGTGGCGCAGGAGAAGGTGGCCTCCAGTGCCGGCGGCTGGTACTCGGGGCTCAGCCTCGACAGCGGCTCCATCGGCCTCTACGCGGTGGCCGCCGAGGGCGTACCGCTCGACAAGGTCGAGCACTCCATGGACCGGGTCGTCGCCGAGTTGCGCGACAAGGGCGCCACCCAGGCCGAGCTCGACCGCGCCAAGAAGCAGTTCCTGGCCGAGTTCGTGTACGAGCTGGACAGCCAGGAATCGCTCGCCCGCCGCTACGGCGGGGGCCTGGCGCTCGGCCTCAAGGTCGAGGACATCGACCGTTGGCCCGAGACCATCGCCAAGGTCACCCTCGCCGACCTCAAGCAGGCCGCAGCCAAGCACTTCGATCTGCGCCGCTCCGTCACCGGCACGCTGGTGCCGGTGAATCCGGAGCCCGAGAACGTCGCCGCGCCGGCGACGGCTCCGGCCGGCCGTCCGGGCGTACCCGCCACCGCCGGGGCTCCCGGCCGGGAGACGCGCTGATGACGATGGCAACCACGACGTTCGGCCCCAAGGCGCAAGGCGGGCGCATCCGCTCCTGGCTCGGAGTGGTGCTCTCGACGGTCATGCTGGCGGCGCTGTCACTGTTTCCCAACGAGGCGCACGCCATGAAGGTGCAGGAGGTCAAAAGTCCGGGCGGCATCAATGCCTGGCTGGTGGAATCCAACACCGTCCCGCTGATCGCCATGCGCTTCGCCTTCGACGGCGGCGGCAGCACGCAGGACCCGGACGGCAAGGAGGGCGTCGCCAACTTCCTCGCCAGCATGCTCGATGAAGGCGCGGGCGACCTTCTCGCCAAGTCGTTCCAGGAGCGCATGGAGGAGCTCGCCATGCGCATGAGCTTCGACGACGGGCGCGACGCCTTCTACGGCAGTTTCGAGACGCTGAACGAGAACCGCGACGAGGCGGCCAAGCTGCTGGCGCTCGCCGTCACCAAGCCGCGCTTCGACCAGGAAGCGATCGAGCGCATGCGCAAGCAGCACCTGGCGGGCCTCGCCTATGCGGCGCGCGATCCCCAGCGCGTCGCCTCCGAGCAGTGGATGGCGCAGGTGTTTGCCGGCCATCCCTACGGCCGGCCGGCCAACGGCACCGCGAAGACCGTAGCCGAGATCGGTCGCGCCGACCTTGCCGCCTTCCACAAGCGCGTGTTCGCCAAGGACAACCTGCGCGTGGTGGTGGTGGGCGACATCGACGCCGCCAGGCTCGGCAAGCTGCTCGACGACGTGTTCGGCGCGCTCCCCGCAAAGTCCACGCTCTCGAAGATCGCCGACACCGAGGTGAAGGCCCGTGACGGGCTCAGGATCATCGACATGAACGTGCCGCAGTCGGTGGCCCGTTTCGGCCTTCCGGCCATGGGGCGCAGCGACAAGGACTTCATGCCGGCGTTCGTGCTCAACACGGTCCTCGGCGGCAGCGCCTTCACGTCGCGGCTCTACCAGGAGGTGCGCGAGAAGCGCGGTCTCGCGTACGGCGTGGACACCTCGATCGTGCCCATGCGCCATGCGTCCATGTTCTACGGCGGGGTCGCCACCAAGAACGAGGAGGTGGGCCAGTCGCTCGACGTGATTCGCGCCGAGATCAAGCGCCTCACGGCCGACGGCCCCACCGAGAAGGAGCTGGCCGACATCAAGGCCTATCTGACCGGCTCGTTCGCACTCCGCTTCGACACCAGCGCCAACATCGCCAACCAGATGCTGTGGATGATGCTGGAGGGGCTTGGCCACGGCTACCTCGAGACCCGTAACGCCCAGATCGAGGCCGTCACCATCGATGACGTGCGCCGCGCGGCCAAGCGCCTGTTCGACGGCAAGGATCTTGTGGTCACGGTCGTCGGCCGCCCGAAGGGCGTGGGCCAGGGCGGGTAGCCAATTGCAGGTTGCCATGCAGCGATCGCCGCATGGCAACCGATGCGCCCTCTCATGCCGGCGCGATACAGGCTGACGCCCTATCGCAGCCTACGAGGGTACGAGGCCGCCCGGTCTCGTCTCACTTGCGCGCGTCGACGCACTTGCCGGCCTTCCAGTACATGTTGGTGCCGCAGCGGCCCGGGCCCTTGATGCCCTTGCCGCCGGCCGAGCGCGGCAGGTAGCCCCTGGCGGCCGACCCTTTCCTGGGTGCCTTTGTCGCCTTCTGCGGGGGTGGGGGGGACATCATCGGTCCGCCCATGCCCTGCGCCACAGCCGACGGGCCGACGCTGGCGAAAAAAAGAGTGGCGGCGGTCGCTGCCGCCAGCAGGATGGTTGTGCGCATGCTCTTTTGCTCCTTGGGCAGGCGAGTTGACGGGCTTCCCCGGGCTGGCTGCTCCTGCCCACGCTGGTAACGTCTCGTCGCAGCCTTTGATCCCGCGGCGGCACCAGGGGGCCGGTCCTTCCGGCGGGAATGCCTAACGACCAACCGGAAGTCGTGTCGGCAGCGGCTCGCAACGGCGCGCCGGCGGGCTCGGATTGCGCACAAGGGGGGAACCTTGGCGTGGGTGACAGGCGGACGAAATCGCGTTACCGCTCGCGTCATGGTGAACGATCCGACCAAGACACACGCTGACCTCTACCGGCCGTCCATCGCCGGCTGTCTCGACGGCGCCATCGGCCCGCACGGCCTCTCCGGAGCGCAGCTGGCGCGCTGGCTCGACCGGCTGGCGCCGGCCATCGCGCGCCTCCGGGAGGATTACCGCACCGGCCGCCTGCCGCACCTCACCATCGCCGAGGAGACGGCCGACATCGAGGAGGCCGAGGCGGCCTACGCCAGGCTCGCCCGAGGCGCGCGCGCCGTCATCTTCTTCGGCACCGGCGGATCGAGCCTGGGCGGGCAGACGCTGGCCCAGCTCGGCGGCTGGCATATTCCGGGCACGGCAGACGAGGCCCAGAGGAAGCGCCCGCGCACGCGCTTCTACGACAATCTCGACGGCCACACGCTGGCTTCCGCCCTGCATTCGTTCGGCGATCTGGGCGAGGTGCGCTTCATCGTCATCTCCAAGTCGGGTGGCACGCCCGAGACGCTGGTGCAGGCGCTGGCCGCCCTGGCGGCGGTGAAGGACGCGGGGCTCGACAAGCGCATTCCCGGGCTGTTCCTGGGCGTCACCGAGCCCAAGGCCGAGGGCAGGCGCAACGGGCTGCGCACGCTGTTCGAGCAGCACGGCATTCCCTGCCTCGACCATCATCCCGGCATCGGCGGCCGCTTCTCGGTGCTGACCAACGTCGGCCTGCTGGCGGCCATCGCCCGCGGCCTCGATGCCCGCGCCGTGCGCGCCGGCGCCAGGGCCGTGGTGGACGCCCTGCTGGCCGCCGACGGTCCTCGGGGTTTTGCGCCAGCCGAGGGTGCGGCCGTGGCCGTGGCGCTCGCCCGCGAAAAGGGCATCCGCGCCCAGGTGATGCTGCCCTACAGCGACCGGCTCGGGCGCTTCGCCGCCTGGTTCGCCCAGCTGTGGGCGGAGAGCCTGGGCAAGGACGGCCAGGGCACGGCGCCGATCGCCTGCCTCGGCCCGGTGGACCAGCACAGCCAGCTGCAGCTCTTCATGGACGGACCGCGCGAGCACCTGATCACGGTGGTGCGCGCCCCCAGCGCCGGCACCGGCCCGCGCATCGATGCCGGCCTCGCCAACGCCGCCGGCTTGGGCTACCTCGCCGGCCGCACCGCCGGCGACCTGGTGGCGGCCCAGGCCGAGGCGCTGCCGGAGGCGCTGGCCCGCGCTGGCCGCCCGGTGCGCACCTTCGATCTCGCCCGTCTTGACGAGGCGAGCCTCGGCGCCCTCATGATGCACATGATGCTGGAGACGATTCTCGCCGCGGACCTCATGGGTGTTGACCCGTTCGATCAGCCGGCGGTGGAGTTGGCGAAGGTCATCACGCGCGAGCGCGTTGCGGCGATGCCGAAGGGATGACACCCGTCATCCCGGAAGCCGAGCCGCAGGCGAGGCTATCCGGGACCTCGTCGTGCGAGTCGCGTCGTGTATCGCGGAGGTCGCGGATCGGAGCGCCGCTCGCCTTCGGCTCGCATCGCTCCGTCCGGGATGACGGGTTCGAAAAGCACATGTCCATTCGCCAGCTCCGGCCCGAGACCATCAACCGCATCGCCGCCGGCGAGGTGATCGAGCGGCCGGCGAGCGTGGTCAAGGAGCTGGTCGAGAACGCCCTCGATGCGGGAGCGACGGACATCGAGGTGGTGACCGCGGCCGGCGGCATCTCTCTGATCCGCGTCACCGACACCGGCTCCGGCATGGGCACGGCCGACCTCGCCCTGGCGGTGGAGCGGCATGCCACCTCCAAGCTCGCCGACGACGACCTGTTCAACATCGCCACGCTGGGCTTCCGCGGCGAGGCGCTGCCCTCGATCGGCGCCATCGCGCATCTCGCCATCACCTCGCGCCCGCGCGAGGCGGCTTCGGCGCACGAGATCGTGGTCGATCGCGGCGCCAAGCAGCCCGTGCGCCCCGCGGCGCTCAACGGCGGCACCCGCGTGGAGGTGCGCGAGCTGTTCTCGGCCACGCCGGCGCGGCTCAAGTTCTTAAAGTCGGAGCGGGCGGAGAACATGGCCATCTCCGAGACCGTGAAGCGCCTCGCCATGGCGCACCCGACGGTGGCCTTCACCCTCACGACAGGCGAGCGCGCCGGCCTCAAGCTGCCGGCGCAGCCGCTTGGGCCGGAGGGGCACCTGGCCAGGCTCGGCCGCATCATGGGACGCGAGTTCCTGGAGGATGCGCTCGCCATCGACATCGATCGCGAGGGCGTGCGGGTGACGGGCTTCGCCGGGCTTCCCACGCTGCACCGGCCGGACCCCGGCCAGCAGTACCTGTTCGTCAACGGCCGCCCGGTGAAGGACCGCCTCCTGATTGGCGCGGTGCGGGCTGCCTACGGCGACCTGGTGCCGAAGCTGCGCCACCCGCTGCTCGCCCTGTTCGTGGCGCTCCCCCCGCGCGAGGTGGACGTGAACGTGCACCCGAGCAAAGCCGAGGTGCGCTTCCGCGATCCGGGCCGCGTGCGCAGCCTGGTGGCCGGCGCGCTCAGGGCGGCGCTGGATGCGGCGGGGCATCGCGCCACGGTGGCGGGCGGATTCGCTGTTGCGGATGTGCTGGCGCGGCGGGGGTCAGACCCTGCGGGTCTGACGCCGTGGCAACACAGCGCGAGGAGCCTGGGGTCAGACCCGCAGGGTCTGACCCCACATCGCCCGCAGGGTCTGACCCCCGGGTTCGCCGAGGACTGGCAGGCGCCCCTCGACGGCCTCACTGCCCCGAGCGCGGATGCCGGCGCCGCGGCCGCGCCTCCCCTGCCGGAGCTGCTCGACCGCCCTCTCGGGGCCGCCCGCGCGCAGCTGCACGAGACCTACATCGTGGCGCAGACGCGTGACTCGGTCGTCATCGTCGATCAGCACGCCGCCCACGAGCGCTTGGTGTACGAGCGCCTCAAGGCCGCGCTGGCCGCCGGCGGGGTGGCCAGCCAGGCGCTGCTGATCCCCGAGGTGGTCGATCTCGACACCGACGAGGCGGCGGCGCTCGCCGAGGCCGCACCGGCCCTGGAGCGGCTGGGGCTGGCGCTGGAGACCTTCGGTCCCGGCGCGGTGCTGGTGCGGGAGGTGCCGGCGCTGCTTGCCGGCGGCGACATCAAGGGCCTCGTCCGCGACCTGGCACGCGAGGCCCAGGGTGAGGGTGAGGGTGAGGGCGATGGCACCCTGCTCAAGGAGCGCCTGGAGGCCGTGTGCGCCACCATGGCCTGCCACGGCTCGGTGCGCGCCGGCCGCCGCCTGACGCCCGAGGAGATGAATGCGCTGCTGCGCGAGATGGAGGCCACGCCACGCTCCGGCCAGTGCAACCACGGCCGCCCCACCTACGTGGAGCTGAAGCTCGCCGATATCGAGCGCCTGTTCGGGCGGCGGTAGCGACGGGGCGGCCCTGCACCTCGCGAAGGCCAGGGCCGACCTGCAGGCGGATGGCGTGGCGCAGCAGTTCCGGAGCACTGTGCGCGACCGCTCACGAGGTCCCGACGACAAATGCTGGCGGGGTTCGCGCTGAAGATGGCGCTGGAGGCGCGGCGGGCGTGAGGCCTAGCGCTTCTTGTGCCTGGTTTGCGGCTCCGCCGGCGGACCGATGGCCCGGCTGCCGGTCCCGGTTGGAGCCTTGCCCGCGGCAACGGCGCGATTGCTCAGCTCTGTGATCTCCGACAGATGCTGCTCAAGGGTTGGCAGCGTCTTCTGAGCGAGCTCCTTGAACTGCGGCGTGCGGCCACTCTTGGCATACTTGCCCACCAGGGCCACGGCCTGCTTGTGGCCTGCCAGCTGCGCGCTCACGTAGGCTCTGTCGAATGCGGGGCCCTTGGCCTTCTTCAGCTTCAAGAGCGCTGCCTTCTGCTTCGCATCCAGCCGTCCGGGCGGCAGCGGGATGTTCGCCGACTGCACGAGGGACTTGAAGTCCTCTCCTATCTTCGTGTGATCCGTGATCATCTGCTTCGCGAACGATTTCACCTCGCCGGACTGGGCCCGGTCCTGGGCGAGCTGGCTCGACTGGATCTCGAACGCGTTGGCGCCCGCCACCTTCCTGGCGAATGCCGTGGTCTCCGCGGGTGCTTTCTGTTGAGCTAGGGCTGCGCTGCCTGCGATCACCAGGGCAGCTGCGGCCGAGACGAGCATCCTCATCGATTAACCTCCTCGGCTCACGATGGCTACGGCGAAAAACGAGCTGGCAGCGGTTCCGTTCCGTGGGCACTCGGGGCGCGGCCTCTCGCTTAACCATCAAGCGGGGGGACAGGGAGCCGCGCCGCCCTACGCCTGCAGCACCTTGTCCAGGGTGATCGGCAGGTCGCGCACGCGCCTGCCCGTCGCGTGGTACACGGCGTTGGCGATGGCCGCGGGGACGCCGACGATGCCGATCTCGCCCACGCCCTTGACGCCGAGCGGATTGACGTTTGTGTCGGGCTCGTCGACGAAGATCACCTGGATGTCCTGGATGTCGGCATTCACGGGCACATGATACTCGGCGATGTCGGCGTTCATGATGCGGCCGAGCTTGTCATCCGTCAGCGCCTCCTCGTGCAGCGCCATGCCGATGCCCCACACCACGCCGCCCATGATCTGGCTGCCGGCGGTCTTAGGGTTAAGGATGCGCCCTGCGGCCACCGCGTTGACCACGCGGGTCACTCGGATGACGCCCAGCTGCTCGTCCACCTTCACCTCGGCGAAGATGGCGGAATGCGTGTTGTGCGCGTACTTGCCGTCGCTGGGGAAGGTGGTGGCCTTCTCCTGCTCGACGCGGTCCACCCGGGCAGCCCGCATGATGTCGGCGATCGGCACCGCCCGTGAAGGCTCCTGCCGGCTCACGATCTTGCCGTCGGCCAGCGCGACCTCGTCGGCGGCGGTTTTCGCCAACGGCGAGCCCGGCATCCGCTTGGCCAGCCCCAACAGCTCCGCGCGGATCGCGTCGCAGGTCGTCGCAATGCCATTGGACACCGAGGCCGCGATCCACGATCCGCCTTCGACCGGCGACGGCGGCAGCGTCGAGTCGCCGAGCTTGATGGTGACGTTGTCGGGCGGTAGCCCAAGCATGTCGGCGGCGACCTGGGCCATGATGGTGTAGGTGCCGGTGCCGATGTCGGAGGTGGCGCACGAAACCTCCGCGTGGCCGTTGGCCGAGAGCGCGATGCGCACCGTGATCGGCATCTGCAGCGCCTCCCAGACGCCGGTCGCCATGCCCCACCCCACCAGCTCCTTGCCGTCGCGCATCGAGCGCGGCTCCGGCTTGCGCCTGGCCCAGCCGAACGCCTCCGCGCCGCGGCGGTAGCACTCGCGCAGGGCCTTGCTGCTGTAGGGCTGGCCGGTGTTCTGGTCGATGTCGGAGTAGCAGCGCAGGCGCAGCTCGACGGGATCGAGCTTGAGCGCGACCGCAAGCTCGTCCATCGCGCTTTCGAGCGCGTAGACGCCGGTGGCGGCGCTCGGCGCGCGCATGTCGCACGAGGTGGGCCGGTCGAGCTTTGCCAGCTTGTGCGTGTACCTGGCGTTGGGGCTCTTGTAGAGGAGCCCGGACCAGCCGGTCTCCTGCCGGTGGAAGTCCTCGTATTGCGATGTCACCGTGACGGCGTCGTGAATCATCGCATTCAGCGTGCCATCGGCGTTTGCGCCCAGGGCTATGCGCTGAATCATGCCGGGCCGGTAGCCGAGCGCGTACATCTGGTGGCGCGTCAGCACGACGCGCACGGAGCGCTGCAGCGCGCGCGCGGCGAGCGCGGCCAGCAGCATCTGGAACTGCGGGCGCAGCCCGGAGCCGAACCCGCCCCCCATGTAGGGCGACATGACGCGAACGTCCTCCGCCGGCATCCCGAGCACGCTGCAGACATAGCGCTGCACGTTCTGCACACCCTGTGTCTTGTCGAAGATGGTGAGCTTGCCGCCCGGCTCGAAGGACGCCGTGGAGGCGTACGGCTCCATCGGGTTGTGATACTCGATCGGGACGTAATACTCGCCCTCGTGGCGTACGGCGGCGGCTGCGAAGGCGGCCTCGGCCGAGCCGCGCGGCTTCGGCGGGAAGAACGGAGCCTCCGCCGGGCTTGCCGGTGCGCCCAACGCGACGGCCCGGCCTTGCTGGCTGTGAAGGTCCGTGACGTGCGCCTCCTCATCGTAGTCCACGCGGACCAGCGAAGCGGCAAAGCGCGCGGTCTCCCACTCCTCGGCTACCACCAGCGCGATCGGCTGGCCGCTGAACCTGATCCGGTCGTCGTAGAGGGGCCGGAACGGCGAGCCCTCGGGCGCCACGTCGTCCTTGTAGGCGCTGTCCGCATCCGCCATGTGGGGCCGGTTCTGGTGGGTGAGGACGTCGATCACGCCGGGAACCTGCCGGGCCGCGTCGGTATCGATCTGCGTAACGCGCCCCTTGGCGATATCGGAGGTCACCAGGTAGCCGTAGGCGAGGCCGGGGCCGAGCGCGAGGCCCGGCCGGTTGTACTCGGCGGCGTACTTGGCCGCCCCCGTGACCTTGGCGCGGCCGTCGATGCGGGACGTCGGGGTACCGATGTGGGGTGTCATGGCTGTACTCGCACGCTGGGTCTGGGCCGCGGCCGTTGCCGGGCGTTGAGGGTCCTGCGGGTCGACGAGACCTCCGAGGCCGGTGGCCCCGGCGGCGGCTGCGCCGCCCAGGACGCCGCGGCGGCTGATCTCTCTCGCCATGGCCCGCTCAGGCGATCTTCTTGCTGGACTGCGACTGCGGCGTGCCACTCGCCGCCTGGGTGAGCGCCCGCACGATGGCGCGACGCGCCAGGTCGATCTTGAAGGTGTTGTGCGCGTAGCCCTTGGCGCCGCTCAGCACCGTGTCGGCGGCGTGTGCGAACGCCGCTTCGCCCGGCGGCCGCCCGGCCAGCGCCGCCTCGGCCGCAGTATCGCGCCAGGGCTTGGGCGCGACGCCGCCGAGGCCGAGGCGGGCCTCCTTGATGACGCCGCCGTCCAGCTCCAGAGCCGCGGCCACCGACACCAGGGCGAAGGCATAGGAGAGGCGGTCGCGGATCTTGAGATACGTATAGTTCGCCGGGAAGCCGCGCGCCGGCAGCTCCACCGCCGTGATCATCTCATCCGGGGCCAGGTTGGTGTCGCGCTCCGGCTCGTCTGCGGGCAGGCGATGGAAATCGGCAAACGCGATCGCGCGCTCTCCCTTCGGCCCCGTCACGTGCACCTTGGCGTCCAGCACCGCCATGGCCACGCACATGTCGGAGGGATGCACGGCGATGCAGGCGTCGCTGGTGCCCAGGATCGCGTGCATGCGGTTGAGCCCGTCGATGGCCGAGCAACCGCTGCCGGGCGCGCGCTTGTTGCAGGGCGTGGCGGTATCGTAGAAGTAGTAGCAACGCGTGCGCTGCAGGAGGTTGCCGCCGGTCGAGGCCATGTTGCGCAACTGCTGCGACGCGCCGGCCAGAATCGCGCTCGACAGGATCGGATAGCGCTTCTCGACCAGCGGGTGCCAGGCAAGGTCGCTGTTGGGCACCAGGGCGCCGATGCGCAGGCCGCCGTCCCGCGTCTGGGTCACCTCCTTGAGCGGCAGCCGCGTGATGTCGATCAGCTTCGTCGGCCGCTCCACGTCCTCCTTCATGAGGTCCAGCAGGTTGGTGCCGCCGGCGATGAATTTGGCGCCCGGCTCGGCCGCCATCTGGCGCACCGCATCGCCCACATCGGCCGGCCGCGCATACTCGAAGTTGATCATGACCGCTCCATCGCCTGCTGGATCGCCGCAACGATGCCTGGATAGGCGCCGCAGCGGCAGAGGTTGCCGCTCATCAGCTCGCGAATCTCGTCGCCCGTCCTGGCCCTGCCCTCGCCGATCAGGCCGACGCCGGAGCAGAGCTGCCCCGAGGTGCAGTAGCCGCACTGGAATGCGTCGTGGTCGATGAAGGCCTGTTGCAGCGGGTGCAGGGTGCCGTTCTTCGCCAGCCCCTCGACGGTGGTGACGGTTGCGCCCTCCTGCATGACCGCCAGCGCCAGACACGAGACGATGCGTCGGCCGTTCACCAGCACCGTGCAGGCGCCGCACTGACCGTGGTCGCAGCCCTTCTTGCTGCCGGTCAGGTCGAGATGGTCGCGCAGCGCGTCGAGCAGTGTCGTCCACGGCGCCACCTCGATCCGCGTGGCGATGCCGTTGACGGTGAGGGTGATGGGCATCTTGCCCGGCGCGGCAACGGCCGTACCATTCGGCCTTGCGCCTGCGCCCATCTGCGCCATGTCGGTATCTCCGTCGATGTGGGTGCTCACGATCCGCAGGAGCACGCGAAACGCGCGCCCTTGGCCAGTACGGGCCCCAATATGGACAGTGCTTCCCCCCGGGCACATCGGGGACAACCCTGAAAGACCGCCCCGGTTCTCTGCTAGCCGGCCCGTTTTATTCGCCGCCGGGGTGCGCCAGCCTCGCCCGCTCGAGGCTGAACAGGCGCGTGTCGTGCGGTGTCGCTCCATGCATGGCGAGGTCGGCCAGGATCTCGCCGATGCCGGAGCAGAACTTGTAGCCGTGGCCGGAGAAGCCGGCGGCGACGGCCACGTTGCCGTGGCCGGGCAGGAGGTCGACGATGAAGTGCTCGTCCGGCGAGTTCACGAACATGCAGGTCTTGAAGCCCACCGGCGCGCCCATCGGCGCGGCGAGGTAGCGGCCGATCCACCTCAGCACCGCCTCGTCCTCCGGCAGGATGCGCCGGTCGACGGCATCGGGATCGACAGTCTCGCGACGGTGGTGGAAGCGGCCGACCTTGAAGCCTTCGCCGGGGCCACGCTCCGGAAAGCCGTAGTAGACACCGTTCTCCGGGCAGTCGAGGATGAACACGGGAAACGCCTCGGGCGCGAAGCGTCCACCGCCCGTCTCGAACCAGCCGACCACCTGCCGCTCGGGCACCGCAAGCCTCTGGAAGCCATATTCGCCGAGAACGCGGCCCGACCATGCTCCCGCGGCAACGACGAGGGCGCCGGCCTCGTAGCGGCTCCGCTCCGTCTCCACCTGCACGCGGTCGCGCACTGCCGTCCATCGCCGCACCGGCTCGTTCTCGCGCACCTGGGCGCCGAGCCGGCGTGCCAGCGTCACGTGCGCCAGGATCGCGCGGTCGGCGGGCAGGAAGCCGGCTTCGGGCTGATACACCGCCTCTAACTCCGGCGGCAGGCGCCACGCCGGATGGCGCCGGGCGACCTCGGGCGACCGCAGGACCTCGTGCGTCAAGCCGTGCTCCCGGCACGCCTCCTTGGCCCCGCGCACCACGCGGCCCTCGGGCAGGCCGATATCGAGGCCGCCCGTCACGGTCAGCAGCCGCTCGCCGAAGTCATGCTCCAACGCCCGCCAGCGCGCGAACGAGTGGCGCATCAGCGGCACGTAGCTCGGGTGCTCGAAGTAGGCGAAGCGGAAGATGCGGGTGGCACCGGCCGAGGAGCCCAGCTCGTGCGGCACGCCGAACTGCTCCAGCCCCAGCACGCGCTGGCCCCGTCTGGCGAGCTCGTAGATCGCCGCCGAGCCCATGCCGCCCGCGCCGATGACGATCTGATCGAAGACCTGCTTGCCCATAGGGCGCATTGTTCGGCGCCCTGCCGGGGCCGTCAACCGGACGCAGAACGGGGAATCGCTTCCGCGGGTGTCGCCTTTCCCTTGACAAAAGGCGAGGGAAGATGTGGTCCGCTCCTGAGCCCCGCAGCCACCCACCAGATGGGCCGTCGCCATGTTGTCCGACCACATATCCGCCGCGACGCGCGCGATCGCCGTCTGCGCCTGCCTTCTCGGCGCAACGGCCGGCGCCGCGGCGAGCGAGCCCGCATGGCGCGAGTGGGCTCAGGAGGCGCACAAGCGGCATCCGCTGGCGGGGCGGGTGTACGACGTGGTGCCCGGTAAGCTGTCCGACCCGGCGGACGACCCCCTCCCGCTTCCGGACGGCATCGTCCTGCTCGGCGAGGTGCACGACAACCCGGCCCACCACCAGTTACGGGCCTGGCTGATCGCCGAGACGATGAGGGCTCGCCCGCAGTGGCGCCCGGCGGTGGCGTTCGAGCAGATCGACACCGACAGGCAGGAGGCCGTGGACCGATTCGAGCGGCTCAATGCCGGCGCGCGGACCGCAGATGCCCTGTTCGACCTGCTCAAATGGCAGGATAGCGGTTGGCCCGCCGCCGACCTATATCGCCCTCTCATTCAGGCCGTCGTGGCCGCCAGACTGCCCATCTACGCCGGCGACCTGCCGCGGGCGCGCATGCGTTCGGTGGTGCGCGGTGGCCTGTCGCAGATCGCACCGGAGGAGCGGGCGCGGCTTGGGCTCGACAGCCCGCTGCCAGCCCCCCTAGCCGACGCCGTGCTCCGCGAGCTGGAGGAGAGCCACTGCGGCGCCATGCCGCCGCAGGCTCTGGGCGGCATGGCCGTGGCCCAGCAATACCGGGACGCCCACATGGCCGATGTCCTGCTTGACATGGTGCAGCGCCACGGTTCCGCCATCCTGATCGCCGGCAATGGCCACGTGCGGGCCGACCGCGGCGTGCCCTGGCACCTGCGCCAGCGCGCGCGGGAAACGCCCGTGACGACGGTTCTCCTCATGGAAGTCGAGGACGGCCAGACGGAGCCGGCCGATTACGTGCCGCGTGGCCCCGACGGCCGGCCGGCTGCCGACCATGTCATCTTTACACCCAGGGCGGAGAGGGCGGACCCCTGCGAGGCTCTGCGCAAGAAGTAGGTTTTAGGGATTAGGTTTCAGGGCATGGGGCATTGGGGCCCCCTGATCCCTAGCCCCTGATCCCTAGTCCCCGGAACCTGATCCCTAGCCTTTCGTGTTGCCTTGCAATATCAAGCGGCCTCATGCCCAAGCGCACCGATATCCAATCCATCCTCATCATTGGAGCAGGCCCGATCGTCATCGGCCAGGCCTGCGAGTTCGACTATTCCGGCACCCAGGCCTGCAAGGCACTGAAGGACGAAGGCTACCGCATCGTCCTGGTCAACTCCAATCCGGCCACCATCATGACCGATCCGGAGCTGGCCGACGCCACCTATGTGGAGCCGATCACGCCGGAGATCGTCGCCAGGATCATCGACAAGGAGCGCCCGGACGCCCTGCTCCCCACCATGGGCGGGCAGACCGCGCTCAACACCGCGCTGGCGCTGGCCAATCAGGGCGTGCTCCGCCGCTACGGCGTGCAGATGATCGGCGCCAACGCCGAGGCCATCGCCAAGGCCGAGGACCGCGAGCTGTTCCGCGAGGCCATGACCCGCATCGGCCTCGCCACGCCCAAGTCCCGCCTCGCCCACAACCGCGAGGAGGCCATTGCCGCCCTGGAGTACGTCGGCCTCCCCGCCATCATCCGCCCCTCCTTCACGCTGGGCGGCACCGGCGGCGGCATCGCCTACAACCGGCAGGAGTTCATCGACATCGTCGAGGGCGGTCTCGACGCCTCGTTCGCGCGCCAGGTGCTGATCGAGGAGAGCGTGCTCGGCTGGAAGGAGTTCGAGATGGAGGTGGTCCGCGACAAGGCGGACAACTGCATCATCGTCTGCTCCATCGAGAACGTCGACCCGATGGGCGTGCACACCGGCGACAGCATCACCGTCGCGCCGGCGCTGACGCTCACCGACAAGGAATACCAGATCATGCGCAACGCCTCGATCGCGGTGCTGCGCGAGATCGGGGTGGAGACCGGCGGCTCCAACGTGCAGTTCGCCGTCAACCCCGACGACGGCCGCCTGGTCGTGATCGAGATGAACCCGCGCGTGTCGCGCTCGTCCGCGCTCGCCTCCAAGGCCACCGGCTTTCCCATCGCCAAGGTCGCCGCCAAGCTCGCCGTCGGCTACACGCTCGACGAGATCGAGAACGACATCACCGGCGGCGCCACGCCGGCCTCGTTCGAGCCCACCATCGACTACGTCGTCACCAAGATCCCGCGCTTCGCCTTCGAGAAGTTTCCCGGCGCCGAGCCCCTGCTCACCACCTCCATGAAGTCGGTGGGCGAGGCCATGGCCATCGGCCGCACCTTCGCCGAGAGCCTGCAGAAGGCGCTGCGCAGCCTGGAGACGGGCCTCACTGGCCTCGACGACATGGCCTTCGACGGGCTGGGCGCCGGCGACGACAAGAACATCGTGCGCGCCGCCCTCGGCGTGCCGACGCCCGACCGGCTGCTCAAGGTGGCGCAGGCCATGCGGCTCGGCGTGGACCACGAGGAGATCTACGCCTCCTGCCATATCGACCGCTGGTTCCTGGAGCGCATCCAGGAGATCGTCGACACCGAGGCGAGGGTGCGGGCGCACGGCCTGCCGAAGACGCCAACGCAGCTGCGCGGGCTCAAGGCCATGGGCTTCTCCGACGCGCGCCTCGCCAAGCTCGCCGGCCTTTCCGAGCCGGAGGTGCGGGAGCGGCGGCATGCCCTGGGCGTGCGCCCGGTCTACAAGCGCATCGATACGTGCGCGGCCGAGTTCGCCTCGCCGACGGCCTACATGTACTCGACCTACGAGAGCGACCTCGACGGCCCACCGGCCTGCGAGGCGGCGCCGTCGGATCGCGACAAGGCCATCATCCTGGGCGGCGGCCCCAATCGCATCGGCCAGGGCATCGAGTTCGACTATTGCTGCTGCCACGCCTGCTTCTCGCTCTCCGACGCCGGCGTCGAGACCATCATGATCAACTGCAACCCGGAGACGGTCTCGACCGACTACGACACCTCCGACCGCCTCTACTTCGAGCCGTTGACGGCGGAGGACGTGCTGGAGATCATCGCCGTGGAGCAGTCGAACGGCCGGCTCAAGGGCGTGATCGTCCAGTTCGGCGGACAGACTCCGCTCAAGCTGGCCAAGCCGCTGGAGGCGGCCGGCGTGCCGATCCTGGGCACCTCCCCCGAGGCCATCGACCTCGCCGAGGACCGCGACCGCTTCAAGGCCCTCCTCACGCGGCTCGCCATCAAGCAGCCCGACAGCGGCATCGCGCGCTCCTTCGGCGAGGCGCGCACCACCGCGCGCGAGCTGGGCTACCCGCTGCTGATCCGCCCCTCCTACGTGCTGGGCGGACGCGGCATGGAGATCCTGGCCGAGCCCGGCGACCTCGACCGCTACCTCACCAAGCTTGCGGCCATCCTCAACCGCCCCTCGGAGCTGGTGGTCTCCGAGGATCGCCCGCTGCTCATCGACCGTTATCTGAGCGACGCCGTCGAGGTGGACGTCGACTGCCTGTGCGACGGCAAGGACACCTTCATCGCCGGCATCATGGAGCACATCGAGGAGGCCGGCATCCATTCGGGCGACAGCGCCTGCTCCCTGCCCACGCGCTCGCTCCCTCCCGAGACGATCGCCCAGATCGAGCGTGAGACGCGCGACCTGGCGCTGGCGCTCGATGTCGTCGGCCTGATGAACGTGCAGTATGCGGTCAAGGACGGCCAGGTCTACGTGCTTGAGGTCAACCCGCGCGCCTCTCGCACGGTACCGTTCGTGGCCAAGGTGATCGGCCGCCCCATCGCCGGCATCGCCGCCCGCATCATGAACGGCGAGCCGCTGGCCGCCTTCAGCCTGAGGCCGGTCGTGCTAGGCCATGTCGCCGTGAAAGAGGCCGTGTTCCCCTTCGCCCGCTTCCCCGGGGTCGATCCCGTCCTTGGCCCCGAGATGCGGTCCACCGGCGAGGTGATGGGCATCGACCGCGACTACGCCCTAGCCTTCGCCAAGAGCCAGATCGGGGCGGGCAACGAGCTGCCCCTCAGCGGGACCGTGTTCGTCTCGGTACGGGACGCCGACAAGGCCGGCATTGTGGCGCCGATCCGGGAGCTGGCGCACGCGGGCTTCCGGGTCGTGGCGACGCGCGGCACCAAGCGGGCGCTTGACGCGCACGGCATCCCCTGCGAGCAGATCAACAAGGTGCTGGAAGGTCGGCCTCACATCGTCGATCTGATGAAGAACGGCGAGGTGAGTCTCGTCTTCAACACGACGGAAGGTGCCAAAGCGTTAGCCGATTCCAAGGACATCCGCCGCACCGCCCTCTTGCATCACATCCCATACTATACCACATTGGCCGGAGCCCTGGCGGCGACACACGCCATCAAGGCGCTCGCCGCGGGCACCCTGAATGTCGCCCCTCTGCAGTCCTACATAAAGCGGCCTTCCTAAAGGACGTTGCGGCATTGCCGTCCGAAGGGCTGGCCAAAGCGGAAATTTTGGGTGACACTGACGGGATCCGCACGCCGTTTGGGAACCACCCCGGAGCACATACGAGTGACGATCATGGAAAAGGTGCCGATGACCATGGAGGGTTATCGTAAGCTCGAGACAGAGCTGCACCGCCTCAAGGTGGAGGAGCGTCCGCGCATTATCCAGCAGATCGCCGAGGCCCGCGACCACGGCGATCTGTCGGAGAATGCGGAGTATCACGCCGCCAAGGACGCCCAGGGCATGAACGAGGCCAGGGTGGCCGACCTGGAGGACAAGATCGCGCGTGCCGAGATCATCGATCCGTCCAAGCTGTCGGGCACGACCGTGAAGTTCGGCGCCACCGTGACGCTGGAGGACGACGATTCCGGCGAGAAGGTGAAATACAAGATCGTCGGGGAGGACGAGGCCGATCTCAAGGCCGGCAAGATCTCCATCAACTCGCCCATCGCCCGCGCCCTGATCGGCAAAGCCAAGGGCGAGAACGCCGAGGTGACGACGCCCAAGAGCGCGCGCAGCTTCGAGATTCTGAAGGTGGAATTCAAATAGCCGGATAGTGTCGGCCGATCACCGGCTGCGCCGACCCTCGCTGACGAAACGGATCTCGCCACGGCGTCCCCTCCCCCCTTTGTGGGGGAGGGGAATCCGCTCGTTTCGTTTCAGCCCCCCGGTTCTGACACCATCGCACGACCGACGTTGGAGTTACGATATCAGACCCAGAGCGTTTGACACCTGTTATCCACAGGATGACACGTCCACCCCCGTTCCTTCTGCCGATCACGTATGGTGTCTTTGGCGAGCGTTGAGCGAGCCGAGCGTACGGCGTGGGACGGAAGGTTGTCATGCGTATGGACGCGCGCAAGCGCGGCTTCCTGCACGGGGTGTTGCGTTCCAAGGGATGCCTGGGTCTCGTCCTGCTGGCCCTCCCGGTCGGATTGTCCCAGGTCGACATAGCCGGGCGCAGCGTCGGCAGTCACATCGGTCAACTCGTGTTTCCGCCTGCCGATGCGCGTCGCGCCTCGCGCGGGCCCCGCGCCTTCGACACCGACTTTCGCCACCCGTCCGCGCCGATGCAGCTGCCGGCGTTCGCGCCGTCCGGCCGAGTCCCCGCCTTCGCACCGTCTCCTCAGACGCCGGCGTTCGGGCAGTCCGCCACGACGCCGGCATTCGGCGCGGTGCCGCACGCGCGCCCGTCCGCTTCTGGGGACGCGCGCAAGCCGCCCGCCTTCTTCGCGGTGTCGAAGCCGGTGCGGGAGGAGTCCCGCATCGGCAAAGGCGGGAGACGGGACGGCGACGCGCCGCATCGAGCCGCGCGTGCGCCTGTGGCGGACACGAAAGTGGTTCACGGCGGCTGGGACGCCATGGTCCGGCCGACAACGGTCGCCGTCCGCCTGGTACCGCGGCCTCCGATCCCCCTGGAGACCGAGGTGCGGCCGGCGGCGGGGGCCCATGTGCCGTTCCATCGCCTGGTGGAGAAGCTCTCGAGCCGCCCCAGACCGGCGCGCCAGCCGGCCACGTCTGCGGCCAACCCTGCCGCGAAGCCACGCGAAAGCTCGGCACCGGGCGCAGGCGGCGCCAAGCCGACGGCCCGCCGCCTGGGCGCTCGTCCGCCGCTCGGTGAGATGCTGCCGCAGGTCGGCAGCTTCCGGTCCAGCGAGGTGCTGGCCATCAACCTGTCCGCGGAGGGGCTCGGCAAGGTCCGCAGCGGGAGCTACGAGGTCGTCCAGCGCATCGAGCTGCCCGATTTCGGTCTCACCCTCACGCGGCTCCGGCTGCCACAGGATTTGAACGCGATCAGTGGCCGGGACCGGCTCTTCGATCTCCTGCCCGAGGGCGGCTTCGCCCTCAACCGCGTCTATGCGCACTACCGTCCCAGCATGGGTCGCCAGAACTCTGGCTCCGGCTCTGGCTCCGGCTCTGCCCCGGCGCAAGGCGGAACGGGCTGTCCGGCCGAGCGCTGCTTCGGCAGCGCCCTCATCAACTGGCAGCCGCGGCTGGCCGTCTGCGCTCGGGGCGCCAAGGTGGGCGTCATCGACACCGGCTTCGACCAGGCTCACCCGGCCTTTGCCGGACTGCGCTACCAGTACAAGGAGTTCCTGCCCGAGGGCAGCGCCACGGCCTCCAACCAGCACGGCACGGGCGTGCTCTCGCTGCTGGCGGGCAACCCGAATACCGGCACCCCGGGCCTCATTCCCGACGCCTCCTACGCGGTCGCCAACGCCTTCTTCGCCGACGCCGACGGGCAGCCCATGTCGGACACCGCCCAGATGCTGCAGGCGCTGCACTGGCTGAAGAGGAGCGGCGTCTCGGTCGTCAACCTGAGCTTCGCCGGCCCCGACGACGAGCTCTTGCACCACGCCGTGCGGGAGCTGACCAAGGCCGGCATCGTGGTGGTCGCCGCGGCCGGCAACGAGGGGCCGGCCGCGCCGCCCAGCTATCCCGCCGCCTACGAGGAGGTGATCGCCGTGACGGCGGTGGATCGCAATCTGGCCGCCTACCGCTATGCCAACCGCGGTCCGCACATCGACATCGCCGCCCCGGGGGTGGACGTGTGGACCGCCATGCCCGGTCGCCACGAAGGCCCCCAGACGGGCACGTCATTCGCGGTGCCGTACGTTACCGCCGTGGTCGCGGTCGCGCTTGGCGGCGTGGTGCCGGCGCCCGCCGACGATCCGCTGGCCGCCAAGCGGCATGCGCTGGCGCAGCTTGGAGGCCACATCAGAACCCTCGGCGGCCCCGGCCGCGACCCGATCTTCGGTGCCGGCCTCGTACAGGCGCCGACGACCTGTGGTCCTGAACCCGTGCTTGCCGTGGCATCGAACGATGCATCCCCGGTTCAGGCCTGGGTCGGCACCGTGCGCCGCGCCAGCGAGCCCGCGAGCGGCGGCTCGATGGTCGTAGGCACCTGGGTCAGCACGGTGCACACGGCCGCCGGCGACGGCGTGGCGCGCTAGCCTAGTCCGGGGGCCGCGGCGGCCCCCCTTGCATCAGACCTCGCTTCACCCAAGCAGTCCCGGCGGCGCACGCGGCCTGAGCCGCGCGGCACCGCCGGGCCGCTTCGGGCCGATGCTGCGCCGCCAAGGTGCGGGCATCAGCGGCGCAGCCGACCGAAGACGTTCAGAGCTTGGGTATGCGAGACAACGCGCGCTGCGGTTCGCTCAAGGTGAGGGCCGAAGTCGGCCACAATATGCCCCGTCCACAGCTAATCCGCATCCCCGATCGCAGCCCCGATCACAGCAATGTGTCATCGGGTCTGCCAGCGCCTGGCGATCAGCGCGGCCTCCGCCTCCGCCGAGAGCGGATCGCCGCGCATCATCGAGGTGGCGAGGTCGTCGATGGCCTTGCGCCGGTCGGCGCCCGCCGGAGCGAAGCCGGCAGGGCCGGGCGGCGTCGATGACACCACGTTCCATTTTCCGTCCTCGCTGCGACAGGCCAGCGCATGCGCGACCTGACGGTTGGCGTGCCGCACCTCCACCTGCCGGCACCAGCCCGCAGATTTGCTGCTGAATGTCAGCACCGGCCGCACCGTGGTCACGGCGGCATCCTTACCGCTTGCGGCACCTTCCAGGGCTGTGCTCAGATCCGTCTTCATCGCCTCGCCGCGGCCCGGATGCGGCACCGCAAGTCCGCCCGCCAGCACCGCAAGCAGGACGACGGCCGCCGGCGCGGCGGCGAGGGACCACGCGGGAACGCGATAGCTCCCCTGCAGCCAACGGAGGAGGCTTTGGCCGAACCCCGGCTGACGGGCCGGCTGGCGCTCAGCCAAATTGCCACCACGCGTGATCGTCTCGGTCAGCCATGCCGGAACCGGCTCCTCGTCCTTGGCCGCAAACGCGGACGCGATGCGGCTCCGCGACAGGGCAAGATACGTCTGCAGCTCCGCCACCAGCGACGGGTCGCGGGCCAGCTCCTGCACAAGGCCCGGTACCTCGGCCGGGGCCAGCTGGCCGTCCACCAGCGCCATCGCTTTCTCGCCAGCTTTCCTCATGGCTCACGATCCTGTCTTGGCCGACATGCGCGCCGCCTGCGCGCGCCCCGGCTGATTGAGCACGGCATTGAGGGTGCGGCGCGCCCGCGCCAGCCGGCTCATGACTGTGCCCACCGGCACCCCGGCGATTTCAGCCGCCTCCTTGTAGGAGGCACCCTCGATGCATACCAGCGCCACCATTGCCCGCTGTTCCGCCGACAGTTGCCCCATGGCGGCAACGACCGCCTGCAGTGTCAACTCGCTTTCCACCACCACCCGCCCGTCCGGCCCGGGGATGCCCTCCATGGCATCGATGTCCACCACCTCGCCGCGGACCTTGTTGGCCCTGAGCCGGTCCAGCCAGATGTTTTGCGCGATGCGGTACATCCACGAATCCAGCCGGGTTCCGGGCTGCCAGAGATCGATACGCGACAAGGCCCGCAGGCAGGCGTCCTGGACGAGGTCGTCACCCTGCTCGGTGTTGCCGGTGAGCGCGTACGCGAACCGCCGTAGGCGCGGCAGAACCGCCACCATCCGGACGCGGATGTCATCGCTCACGCGCCGCCTCCCCGGGACCCTTCAACCCGGGACCCTTCAACAACGTGCCCGCACCTTGCCTATTCCCCGCAGGAGGGTGCGCCCCCGTGCGGCAATTCCGCTCCTCAGCCTTTCCGCTTGCGCGCGGTGCCCCGGTTCATGCCCTGGCCCAGGGTAATCGGCACGCCGGGCTCGAATTTGGCGCGGCCGATGACGAGGCTGGTCTTGACGCTCGCCACATTGGGCGCCGCTGTCAGGTCGTTCCTGACAAAGTCCTGGAATGTGGAGAGATCCGGAGCCACGCACTTCAGGATGAAGTCGGTCTCACCCGAGAGCATGTAGCATTCGCGCGCCAGCGGCCAGGTCAGCACCCGGTTCTCGAAGGCGCGCAGGTCGGGATCGGCCTGGCTGTGCAGGCCGACATGGGCGAAGGCGATCACCTCGAAATCGAGCGCCTTCTCGTCGAGGAGCGCAAAATAGCCGGAGATGATGCCGGCCTGCTCCAGGGCGCGCGTGCGGCGCAGGCACGGCGGGGGCGACATGCCCACCTTGCGGGCCAGCTCCACGTTGGTGATGCGGCCGTTGGCCTGCAGCTCCTTGAGGATGCGCCAATCGGTAGCATCGAGGACGGCGCGCATGGGGCTATAGCTCTTGCCGTTTGCCGCACTTTCGTGAATCTGGCGCAAGCCGGCAGGATGAGCAACAATATTTCTCCGATCCGACAGGATGTGGCGCAAGACGCGGCCTCGGCGCCCGCGCTCGGTCGCAGCGGCTGGATCATCAGCGATGGCAAGGCCGGTAACGACGCGCAGACGCGCGGTGTGTTCGATGCGCTGGGCCTCAGCTACGAGGTCAAGCGGGTCGATCCGAAGGGGCTGTGGAAGGTCCTCGCGCCGTGGGGGCCGGTGAGCCCGGCGGAGCGCTTCGGAACGGAGAAGAGCCAGTTCCGCGCGCCCTGGCCCGATTTCGCCATCGCCGCCGGGCGGCTGACGACGCCCTACATCCGCAGATTGAAGCAAGCCGCCGGCCGCCACACCTACACCGTCATCCTGCTGGACCCGAAGGTGGGTACGCGCGCCGCCGACCTGTTCTGGGTGCCCGAGCACGACAGACTGCGGGGACCCAACGTCATCACCACCCTGACGGCGCCGCACAGCTACACGCCGCGGCGCCTCGCCGAGCTGCGCCGCGCCATGCCGGCACAGATCGCCGCCCTGCCGACACCGCTGGTGGCGGTGACGCTGGGCGGGCCGGACGGCTACTATCGCTATACGCCAGAGGCGGTTGCGCGCCTCGTCTCGGCGCTGCGGTCGCTCGTGCTGCTGGGCGCCGGGCTGATGATCACGCCCTCGCGGCGCACGCCGACCGAGGTCGCCGCCCTGGTGCGCGAGGCCACGGAGGGCACGCCACGGCTGTTCTGGGAAGGCACGGGCGACAATCCCTATCCGCACTTCCTGGCCCACGCCGACGCCTTCATCGTGCCGGCCGATTCCGTCAACATGGTGGGGGAGGCCTGCGCCACCGGCAAGCCGGTCTACATGTTCCAGGCGGAGGGTGGCGCCCCCAAGCGTACGCGCTTCCACGAGGCGCTCAGACGGCACGGTGCCATCAGGCCCCTGCCGGAGCGGTTTGAACGGCTGGAGGCATGGAGCTACGCGCCCCTCAACTCGGGCGAGACCATCGCCGCCGAGATCGCGCGGCGCTGGATGAAGCGCAGGCAGATGCTCGGACCGGCCTGAGCCGATGGAGCGGTATCGATCCCGCCGGCATGTGGCAGAATCGCAACGACGAACGCCATTCGGGGCGCACGCCGCGCTCGGATGGCCTCCGCCTTTTATAGCGCACACTTGCGCTGTATAGGACGGTGGGTGGTCCAGCGACATGGCGGCAGGGGGGCATGCAGAGGGCAGAGCAGGAACAGTTGCCGACCGTGTCGACTCCCGCAACCGCCATGCGCTACCGCGACGTTGCGGCTGCGGCAGATTGGCTGTGCGCGGCTTTCGGCTTCGAGAAGCAGACGGTCCTCACCGACGATGCCGGCCGCACGCTCTATGCGCAGCTCACCTTCGGCCGCGCCCTGCTGATGCTGGCGCCGGTCGGCGACTCGCCGATCGAGAGATTCATGAAGCAGCCCGACGAGATCGGCGGGGCGGAGACGCAGAGCACCTATATCGCGGTGGCGGACGCAGACGCCCACCATGCCCGGGCGAAGGCGGCCGGCGCGGAGATCGTCCTGCCCGTGGAGGACGACGATTTCGGCGGGCGTGGCTACACCTGCCGTGACCCCGAGGGCCACCTCTGGACGTTCGGGACCTACGACCCGTGGCAGGGCACGTTCCCGGTGGCCCTGCCGGCCGAGGCGCCGCCTCCGCCCGCGAGCGGCGGACGGCGCGCGGTGCTGGGCGGCCTCACCGCCGTGGCGCTTGTTGCGGTTGGCGTGGCGGCGTGGCTCGGCGGCGCGCTCACGCAGCTGGGCGCAGTCAGCTCGACGGGCCAGGCCACGTCCGCCGCAGCGGCGGCGGCCCATACCGCGGCGCTGGACGCCGCCGAGCGGGCCGCGCGCGAGGCCGGCGAGCAGCTGGAACGCGAGCGTGCGGCCAGGGCTGCCGCTGACAAGGCGGGCGAGGAGGCGCTCAAGCGGGCGGCCGATGCCCAGCGGGTCCGGGAGGGCGCAGAGCGGGCCGTCAAGGAGGTGCGCGCCGAGTTGGAGCGGGAGCGCGCCAAGAAGACGGCGGCGACGCCGCCGCCCGATCTCGTCAGGCGGGTCGAGGAGGAGAGTCGGGGCCGCGAGGCCGCCGAGCGCTCGGCCAGGGAGGTTCGCGCCGAGCTGGACAAGGAGCGGGAGCGCGCCCGCAAATCCGCCGAGACGCCCCCCGAGCTGGCAAAGCGCATCGAGGAGGAGAAGAACGCCCGACAGGCGGCCGAGCGGGCCGTCAAGGAGGCGCGCACCGAGCTCGAGAAGGCGCAGTCCGACAGGACCGCCGCCGAGATGGCCAAGGACTTTGCGCTGGGCCGGGCGGAGGAGGAGCAGGCCGCGCGCGAGGCCGCCGAGCGCGCCGCCGCGGAGGCCCGCGCCGAGCTGGACCGGCAGAAGACGGTTGCGAGGCCGGTGGCGGCCGCGCCGGCAGCAGCGGCCGAGGACAAGAAGGGCGCCAACGGCGACGGTCAGAAGCTGATCAACATTCAGAGGGCGCTGGAGAAGGCCCACAAGCTCAGCGCAGACGAGAAGCGCGCCAGGGAGGACGCCGAGCGCGCCGTCGCGGAGGCGCGCGAGGAGGCCAATCGCGAGCGCAGCGCCAAGAACGCTGCCTGGAAGACGATCGTGCAGCTGCGGCGGCAGCTGAATCAGAGCGTGCAGAGCGACACGTCGAGCGCAGCCGCAGCCGACGACGACGCTCCTCCGCCCAAGCGTCCGCGCAAGGCAAAGAAGGCGGAGGACTGAGAGGCCGGGCGGGGCTGCCGCGCCGGGCCGGCACGGGCCCCTACGGCGCCGCCTCGAACACGCAGCCCGACAGCGTCTTGGCCTTGTCGGAGGCGAGGTAGAGCGCGAGCGACGCCACGTCGGCCTCGCCGTAGAGCCTGGCGCCCGGCTCACCCAGCGCAGTCTCAGGGGCGACCGCGTTGATGCGGATGCCGCGGCCGGCCCACTCCTCGGCCTGCGCCCGCGTCATGTCTACGAGGGTGGACTTGGCGAGCGTCGCGAAAGCCTGCCGGGTGCCGCCGGGGCGGCCGGCCAGGGTGGCGACGTTGAGGATCAGCCCTTGCGTCCAGGTCACGCTCATGCGGTTGGCGGCGATGCGCGAGACGACAAGCGGCAGCTCCAGCTGCGCGGCGATCAGCCGGTCGATGTCCTCCACGCTGGCTGCCGGGTCGAGGCGGGCCGTCTCCAGCGGCACCAGGTTGATCACCGCGTCGAGGCCGCCGAACGCCTGCACGGCGCTCTTGGCGAAGCGCACCGCGTCGTCCCCCCTCCCGATCGGGCCATAGACCTTGGTCTCCAGCGCATCCGGCGCCACCACCTCGGCCACGGCCTGCATGGCGGCGCTCGCCTCCGCGAACTGGAGGACGACGCGGGCGCGGCGCTCGGCGAAGGCACGGGCGATGTCGATGCCGGACCGGCGCGTCACGCCGGCGATCAGCACGCGCTTGCCGGCAAGCTCGGGGTAGGCAGGCACCGACAGGGCGCCTTCGATCACGCTCATCAACATTGGGGGGAGTCCTCCTCGACGCAGCTACGTCGGCCTGGAGTTCGATGGTCCTCTGCTTCTCCAGCCGATTCGGCTAACAAGCTCTAAACGTCCCTACCCCTTCGAAATGCGAGACCGATTCGGGTGCCTGTGTGCCGGAATCGGGCCGACACACCGGCGCCCGTGTGGCGGAAGTTGGGTTTCAGGGATTAGGTTTCAGGGATCAGGTTTCAAGGATCAGGTCCGACCGACTCCGCAGTTGTCCCCTGAAACCTAATCCCTGATCCCTGAAACCTGGCCCTGGCATGCTTCGTGCGGCACTCTGCCTGGGGTGCTTGGAGCCGCAGGCGGCCCCTGCTAGACCAGCGCGCAAGCACAGCCCTCAGCCCCCGGAGGCCGCCATGGCGCCGCTCGACATGAAGCCCAACGAGCTCGAGCCGTATTGGATTCCGTTCACCGCCAACCGCGCCTTCAAGAAGAGCCCGCGGCTGTTCGCCGGCGCCAAGGACATGCATTTCATCAAGCCGGACGGCACCAAGGTGATCGATGCCACCTCGGGGCTCTTCTGCGTCAACGCCGGACACTGCCGCGAGCCCATCGTCAAGGCGATCCAGGAGATGGCGGCGACGCTGGATTACGCCCCCGCCTTCCAGTACGGCCATCCCAAGGTGTTCGAGCTGGCCTCGCGCCTGGCCTTGCTGGCGCCGGGCGACCTCGACTACGCCTTCTTCGCCAACTCGGGCTCGGAGGCCGTGGATACGGCCCTCAAGGTGGCGCTGGCCTATCACAAGGCCAGGGGCGAAGGCGCCCGCACCCGCTTCATCGGCCGCGAGCGCGGCTACCACGGCATCGGCTTCGGCGGCATCTCGGTGGGCGGCATGGTCGCCAACCGCAAGCAGTTCGGCAACATGCTCGCCGGCGTGGACCATCTGCAGGCCACCTACAACCGCGCCGAGCAGGCCTTCACCAAGGGCGAGCCGGCGTGGGGCGCGCACCTGGCTGACGAGCTGACCCGGCTCATCAACCTGCACGACGCCTCAACCATCGCCGCGGTGATCGTGGAGCCGGTGGCGGGCTCCACCGGCATCCTGCCGCCGCCCAAGGGCTACCTCGATAAGCTGCGCGAGATCACGGCCCGGCACGGCATTCTCCTGATCTTCGACGAGGTCATCACCGGCTTCGGCCGCCTCGGCCACTGCTTCGCCGCCGAGCGCTACGGCGTGGCCCCGGACATGATCACCTTCGCCAAGGGCGTCACCAACGCCGCGGTGCCGATGGCGGGCGTGATGGCCTCCAAGCGGATCTACGACACCTTCATGACCGGCCCGGAGCACGCGGTGGAGCTGTTCCACGGCTATACCTACTCGGGCCATCCGCTGGCGGCCGCAGCCGGCATCGCCACGCTCGACCTCTACAAGGACGAGGGCCTGTTCGAGCGCGCCATCAGGCTGGAGCCCGTCCTTGCCGACGCCATGATGAGCCTCAAGGGCCTGCCCAACGTGGTGGACATCCGCACCGTGGGCCTGCTCGCCGGCATCGACCTGGAGCCGCTTCCCGGCAAGCCGGGCGCGAGGGGCTTCCAGGCCATGGAGCGCATGTACCACGACTTCAACATCTACGTGCGCGTGGCCATGGACACTCTGGTCGTGGCGCCGCCGCTGATCTCCACCGAGGCCGACATCGCCGACATCCGCGACCGGGTGGCGAAGGTGATCGAGGCGGTGGCGTAGCGGCGGAGGCTGGGTCGCGCGCAGCGAGACCCAACGCAGTCGGGCGAATGGCGAATAGCCAATGGCGAATGGCAAGACGCCCCATTCGCCACTCACCATTCGCCATTCGCTCACCGTCGCCGAAAGCCGTTCTCCGAATCGGGAGACTCGCCTAGGGTGCCCGTTACGATGCCGGGATAGCTCCGGTCTGACGGGAACCGCTCCATGCATCCGCTCTTCCATATTGTCTACGGCGCGCACGCCAACGGCACCCATCACAAGCTGGCGCTGGACGCGCTGCGGCACCTGAGCTGCAGGGATGCCGACGACTGGCAGCGCGTGTTCCTGGCGCACGCCGGGCTCTATCTTGAAGGCGCCGAGGCGCCCGACCACGATTTCAAGGACTTCCACAACCATGTGCTGCACACCCGCGACGGCCTGTGGGGCGGGGCGCCGGAGAAGGTGCAGAGCTGGTACGGCCACGTGGTCGAGGCCCTCGCGGGCGAGGACTGGCCGACGGCGGTCTACTGCGCCGGGGTGCTGAGCCACTACTATACCGACCCGCTGCAGCCCTTCCACACCGCCCAGTCCGAGGCCGAGAACAACATCCACCGCGCCGTGGAGTGGAGCATCGCCCGCAGCTACGACGATCTGCGCGGCATCGAGCTCGGCGAGCCGCCCGAGATGCGCGTCCAGGCGGGCCCCCACTGGCTGGTCGAGCTGGTCTGCCGCGGTGCCGAGATGGCCAACCGCCATTACGAGAAGCTGATCGCGCACTACGACATCCACCGCGGCGTGGTCGATCCGCCGGCGGGGCTCGACCAGGTGGCCCGGCGCATCGTGGCCGGGATGATCAGCTACGCCTGCTCGAGCTATGCGGCGGTGCTCGATCGCGCCATCTCCGAATCGCGCGCGTTCGCGCCGGAGACCCGGCTTGGTGCCGCGACCCTGCTGGCCGCCGTCCAGGTTCCTGCCAAGGCGCTCGCACGCCGGCGCGCCGATGCCAGGGAGCGCCGCCTCGTGGAGCGCATCTACGACGAGCTGCAGGCCACCGGCACGGTGGAGAGAAACCTGCCCGAGGAGGAGCGACTGGTGCGCGACCGCTACGCCGGCGAGGTGCTGGCGAAGCGGGCGCCGTCGCCGGGGGCCGCGGAGGTGTTTCCCTTCCGGCCGCGCGAGCGCGTGGTCACGCGCGTCGACCGGGCGCGGGAGGCGCGCCGGCAGGAGGCGCTGCTGGCTTCGGCCGACGTCATCCCGCTGCGCCCCGCCGGTCCGCTCACGCCGGCGGCGGCGACGGTGCCGGTGGCCGCGGCCGCCGCGTTTGCGGCCAGTGTCACGCGCGAGCCGATGCTGTTCGTGGTTCCCAAAGAGCCGCTGGAGAGAGGAGATCGCGCGCCGCCGCGCGCGGCGGCAAAGCGCGTGCGGGCGCCCGCGGCAGAGCCGGCCCGGCAGGCGCATGAGGCGCTGCCCGCGAGGCCCGCGAAGGTCGCCGCGCGCATGCCGGAGAGCCCGGCCGGGGAGCCGGGCGACGAAGGTGCCGAGGCGACGCCGGTCCAGCTCACCCTGGACCACGACATTGGCGACGGCCCGGCCATTGGCGCCAAGACGGTGAAGCGGCTGCGGGGCCTGGGCATCGAGACGGTGCGGGATCTGCTGAAGGCCGACCCGGCCGCGCTGGCCGTGCAGCTCAACTCCCGCGGCATCACGCAGCAGACGGTCGGCGAGTGGCAGGATCAGGCGCTGCTGATGTGCGCCGTCCCCGGCCTGCGCGCGACCCACGCCCAGCTGCTGGAGGGGGCCGGCTACCGTTCGGCCGAGGCCATCGCCGACGCCGAGGCCGGGAAGCTGTGCGCCGACGTGCTGGCCTTCGCCACGACTCCCGCCGGCCAGCGCGTGCTGCGCAACGGCGATGTGCCGGACATCGAGAGCATCAAGGGCTGGCGCGACGAGGCGCGGCGCATGCAGGCGGCCTGAGAAGCACAACGAGCGCGAACGGGGTCAGACCCCTCGCGCAGGCCGTCGTGTGGTATGCCGACCGTAGCGGCGAGGGGTCTGACCCGTCTCCCCTCAGAACATGCCCTCGAACTTCTTCTTGAAGCGCGACAGGCGGCCGCCGCGGTCCATCAGCTGCTGGTTGCCGCCGGTCCAGGCGGGGTGGGTCTTGGGGTCCACGTCCAGCGTCAGGGTATCGCCCTCCGACCCATAGGTCGAATAGGTGTTGAACGACGTGCCGTCCGTCATCACCACCTTGATCAGGTGATAGTGCGGGTGGAAGTCTTCGTCTTTCTTCATTTTGTGGGCTGCCGGTGCTTGTTGGGTGTCGTTGAAGGCCGGCGCCAGCGCGCCAGGGCCGGAATTCGAACGCCTCCTTAGCGAAAATGCCGGCGCTCGACAAGGTGCGGTTCCGGGGGCAGACCCCTCGCCTCTGCAGTTGCGGTTCGGGTTCGGCGGCGTGGGCGAGGGGTCTGACCCCTTCTTACACCCCCAGCGCCCCCCGAAACCGGTAGGCGATGGCGGCGCCGTCCTTCTCCGGCAGCGCCCACGGGTCCTCCGAGAGGGCGATCTTGGCGACAGCCAGCACCGGTCCGGGTGCCCTGAACAGGAAATCCGCCAGCTCCGCCGCCGCGCCCTGCTCCGTCACGGTGAGCGTCCGGGCGATGCCGAAGCCCTGGGCGACGGCGGCGATGTCGGTGCGGCTCGCGGTGAGGCCGCGCTGGCGACCGGTCTCGCCAAAGCTCTCGTTGTCGAGCACCAGGATGCCGAGGTTCGCGGGCGCCTGGTCGGCCACCACGCCCAGCGCGCCGATGCCCATCAGCATCTCGCCGTCGCCGGTGACGCACACCACGCGCCGGGCGGGCTGCGCCAGCGCCACGCCGAGGGCTGTGGGCACGGCCAGCCCCATGCCGCCCCAGGAGTAGAGATACTCGGGGCTGTCGCCGGCCGCGAACGTGTCCCACGTGGGGCTGCCCAGGCCGCATACGATCAGCGCGCCGCCGCGCCGGGCGAGCAGGTCGCCCACGAACGGCCGGCGGGCGATCTTGTTGGATGTGCCGCTCATTTCTGCCCGAACCCCTTGGCGCCGACGATGCGCTGGCTCACCAGCACGGCCGTGCTGACGCGGCTGTGGAAGGCGAGGTCGGCGGCGGCGGCGAAGGTCTCGCCCACCTCGTCGGTCTTGTCCACGGGGAAGCACCTGACGCCTACCGCCTCCAGCGCGGGCCGCGTCCCCTGGCCCATCGGTACCTGCCAGGGGTTGAACTCGCCCCACTGGCCGCGCATGGTCACCAGCATCAGGCACGGCGCCCGCAAGGCCGCGGGCAGCCCCAGCGCGTTGATGCAGTTGCCGACGCCCGACGACTGCATGGCGAGCATGGCCCGCCCGCCGCCGAGCCAGCAGCCTGTGGCGATGCCGATGCCCTCGGGCTCGGTGGAAAGCGTGACGAGGCGCATCCCGGCCTCGGCCTCGACCATCCTCAGAAGCCGCGTCAGCCCGCCGTCGGGCACCGTGCAGACGGTGGCGATGCCGCGCGCCTGCATGGCGCGCAAAACGTCGCCGGGCCAGTCGTGATTTTCACTCATGCGGACCGCACTAACACGATCGGACCAAAAAGTGGAAGTGTGCCGTCATGGGTGCCGTCATGGGGGTCAGACCCGCAGGGTCTGACCCCATCGGCCGCGCAGGAGAACAATGATGGCGAGAGGGATGACCACGGCGCTCCCCGTCACCGTCAGCACCAGGGCGGGCAGCTGGTCGTAGACGCCGCGCTCCACCGGGAAGAGGAGGTTCACGTACTTGGTGGCGAGCTGGCTGGCGACCACGGCGAGGCTCATGAGCGAGGCAATGAGGGCGAACCAGGTGGCGCGCTGCTCGCGCGGGGCGTGCACGGCAATGAGCGCCAGCAGGGGCACGGTGGCGAGCAGGAACTGGGGCGTCTGTGCCGCCTCGTCGATCAGGGCGATGGAGCGCGCGCCGAAGCCCAGCGTGCGCTCGGTCCATTCGTGCACGCCGTTGACCAGCAGCAGGCTCGGCAGGAACAGGACGGCGGTCATCAGGGTGAGCCAGGTGAGCACCGTGCTCGGCCGGCGGCGGACCAGCGCCTCGGCGAGGAGCCACATGGCGGCGAGGCCGATGCCGGTGCTGGTGAGCTGCAGCACGCCGAAGAAAGCCTCGTCGAAGCCCAGCCGGTCCATGGCGAACCAGCGGTAGCCGTCGCCGATCATCGGCACCGAGCGGAAGGCGAAGATCATCACGGCGACGAGCGCGATCTGCCGGCGGACGAACGGGTCGAGGCCGGCGAGAACCCGCCGCAGCATCAGGCAGATCACGGCAAGAGAGACCACGAACACCGCTTCCTGCGCGAAGCGGAGCCCGGACAGGCCGAGCCACGTCGCCGCCGCGGCGAACACGATGCCGCCGCCGAAGATTTGCCAGTCGATGGGGCGGCGCGCTGCGCACTCCACCCGCACCAGCAACGCACCGGTGACGGAGATGGCAGGCACCACGAGGCCGATGAGAAACACGGTGGCGTAGGGCAGCACCTTGGCCAGCACGCCGGCCAGCAGGCCCACGCCGAATGCGCCGGCCGAATAGGTCAGGCGCGCCAGCACCTCCACCATGGCGAGGTCGCGGTTGATGGCGGCCTGTCCGCGCGGGGTGCCGTCCGGCTCGGTGCGCGCCACCACCTCGGGGCTCATGGCGTCGGCGACCACCTCCTGCAGCACGCTGCCGACCACGACAAGCATCTGCGCGATCACATACAGTGCCTCGGGCCGTGCCCACGTAATCCAGCCGCCGGCCGCGCCCGCGAGCAGCGCCAGCCCCGCCGCGACCAGGCCGCCACCGAGGAAGACGTAGGCGCGGCGCTGCGAGCCGAGGATGGGGAGCGAGTCTACCAGCTCGCTGAAGACCATCTTGGCCACCCACGGCAGCTGCAGCCAGCCTGCGAGCGCGGCGAGCTCCGCCGGGCTCAAGGTGAGCGCCTGCTTGACCCAGAACTGATCGGCGACCGCGATCAGCCCAAGCGCGCCGGAGGCAAGATAGACGCTGAGCAGCGGCAGATAAGCGAGGCGGAAGCCCCGGACCGGGGCGATCAGCGGTGTCGAGAGCCGGGTCGCCACCGCCGGCAACAGGCGCGCGTGAGGACGCGCGGCAATCCCTCCCCCCGCATCCATCGTACCGCCCGACGCGCCCCGTGACGCCGGCTGCGCAACGACAGGCTGGACGCTCCAGGGCTGCGGCTACTGCCGGCAGGGTACAATAGCGGATGGTCGAGGGCGCTTGATAGGGGGCTCGAAGATCGCAAGATAGCCGGCGTCGCCTGTCAGCTTATGGAACGAAAGCTCGCGATAGCCGACAGCAGCGAGCTCGCAGCGCAACAGCTCGGGCGGTGTGCCGTGCTGCGGCGTTGGCCTGTCGAGATCTACGACGCCGACTCGTGCGCCGGGCTTCAGGGCCGGCACGAGGTTGTAGAGAAACGCGTAGGGCTCGGCGATCTCGTGGTACATATGGACGAGGACGGCTGCGTCCAGAGTGGCAGGGGGGAGCCGCGGGTCGTGAGGCTCACCCAAAGCCATCTTGACATTAGTCAATTTCAGCTGCTGCACGCGCTTGGCCAAGCCGGTCAGGTAGTCCTCGCGTACATCCTGGGCAACGACTGCACCGGATGGCCCCACCAACGGCGACAGCCTGACAGTGTGATAGCCCGCGCCCGCACCGATATCGCCGACAACCATGCCCGGCCTCAACTGCATCAAGCGGGCGAGTTGCTGAGCCTCCTCGTTTGCATCACGCGTTGCTTCCGTCGAGCGGCTTGGGCTTACGATCTCCGCAACCGGGCGCCCGAATAGCGGGAAGGCCTTGGCTGGCACGCCCGCGGGTGCAGGGCGGCGGATATCGGCCTCTTGGGCGCTCGACGCCGCGGGCACCAGTTGAGCTACGGCGGCCAAGACCAGGATCATGATGCACGGCGAGCGATGGCGGGTCATGGAACCTCACGGCGTGGCCCAGGGACTAGCTCAGCGAGAGACAGGCCGGCCAAAGTCCATCGGGAATGCGTCAGCAACAGGTCAGGGACATGGCAGCCCGATCGACCTATGTTTGCGGTTCGTCGGCTCCCTGACAGGATAGCGGAAAGTCAGGGAAGGGCTGAGAACGGTTGAGCCTGACCCACCGCGGCCGTCCGTTGCGCGTCGGTGAGGCTTCGGCGCCCACGAGCATCTGCAGAGGTCGTGAACTCGGGGGCAGCCCCCAGGGCAGCCCCCCGCGCACCCCGCGCCGTCTCCAGATGGAGCGCGCGGAGGCGAGGGGCGACCCTGCGCAATGTCACTTGCCTGTCTCGAACGACTTGGCGCGCTGCAGGTCGTCCTTGCTGGTGTCGACCACCAGATGCCAGCCGTCGCCCCTGCGCTCCAGCTGGCCACCGGTGAAGGACAGGCCGATCTGCCGATCGCCGATGCCGAGCTGCCGGTCCGCGCTCACCAGCGACGCCACGATCTTTCCGTCCCGGCCGATGAAGAAGCCCTCTGCCGTGCCCAGCCGCTCGCCGGCGCGGTTCAGCACGTCGTGGCCCTTGAGGCTGCTGATGAGCAGCCATTCGCCTGGCGCACCCGTGAGGAACAGCGGCTTGCCTGGCGCCATGGCGATGGCATCCATGCGGCCGCGCAGGGTCGAGACCGCCTGCTGCAGTTGCGGCCCGACGCCCGGCAGCCCCGAGGCGCTGTCGATGAGCGTGTTGAGTCTCGCCATCTGATCGTGTGTGGCATCGGCCAGCGCCGCGCGGGTGTAGGTGGGCAGCTGGGAGGCCTGCATCGCGAGCCGCTCCATCTCCCTGGAAGCCTCCTGGAGCTTCGGCATGGCGGCCGTGGCCGAGGTCGCGTCCCTCACGCCCTGCATGGCGGTGGTGAGCGACTGGATGGCGTTGAGGGTCGGCCCCTTCAGGTCGGGGGCCGTGGCAGCCGTATCGCGCGCTGGCTGGACCGCCTCCCGACTGGCCGTGACGGTGCGCTCACCCCGGTCTCCGGCGAGGTAGTAGAGGCCGAGCCCGGCGAGCGCCGCCAGCGGCAGCGCCCAGAGCCAGCCGTAAGAAGTGCCGTTACGGTGTGTCTCGGCGTCCCTGTACACGCTGAAGTCGACCTCGTGCTGGGTCTCGCCGGTGCGTCTGCGCGGCGAGCCGTTCGGGTCTCGCGTCTCCATGGTGCGGCCCCTCTCCAAGGCACGCCCGGCTTCCAGAGGCCGGACGATTTCCGCGCTCCGGTTGGCCTCCGTCGGTCGGCCGGTGGTCATGGCGGGACGGGCCGGGTCCGCGGGTCGGATGGTCTCGGAGGTGCGGCCGATGTCCGTTGTGCGGCCGATGTCGGCAGGCTTGGCGGTGACCCCCGTAGTCCGGCCAGTCGCCGCGGCACCGCCGGAGGCGCCCTCGCCCGGGGAGCCCATGGGGGAACCCATGTCGGCGATATGGGCCATCGGCGAAACGTGCGGATAGGTGCCCGGCGGCGTGACAAACCCACCCGGCAGCCTGCCCGCGGCGACGATCTCCTCAAGCCGCGCGATGCGGGCGATGAGGTCGGGCGACAACCCGGTGCCGCCTGGCAGGCCGCGTGGCCCCGGCTCGCCCCTGGGTCCCTGCGGCCCTGGTGGGCCGGCCTCGCCCTCCTCGCCTCTGGCGCCGACCGGTCCCGCAGGCCCCTGCAACCCGCGCTCGCCCTGGTGGCCGCGCTCGCCGGGCAGGCCGCGTTCGCCTCTCTCGCCCCTCGCCCCCTGTGGACCTTGCGAACCTGGGGGGCCGACCATGCCCGGCTTGCCTTGCAGCCCAGGCTCGCCCTTCTCGCCGCGAGCAGCAACGGGGCCTGGAGGGCCTTGCAGGCCACGCTCGCCCTGGGAGCCGCGCGGGCCCGGCGGCCCTGCGATGCCGGCCTCGCCTTTCTCGCCCCTGGCGCCGGCAGGCCCTGGAGACCCATGCAACCCGCGCTCGCCCTGCGCGCCGCGTTCGCCGGACAGGCCGCGCTCGCCCTTCTCACCCCTGAGACCCTGCGGGCCTGGAGGCCCGGCTGAACCCGCCGGGCCAAGCTTGCCCTGAAGCCCAGGCTCGCCCTTCTCGCCTAGGACGCCGGCAGCCCCTGGGGGACCCCGCAGACCACGCTCGCCCTGTGGGCCTGATGCGCCAGCCTGGCCACGCTCGCCGGCCTTGCCCTGGATGCCCGGCTCGCCTTTTTCGCCCTTGGCACCCGCCTGACCGGGAAGCCCCTGCTGGCCGCGCTCGCCGGGCATTCCCCGCTCACCCTTCTCGCCCTTGAGACCCTGCACACCGTGCGGCCCCGGAGGTCCTGCAGGACCCGCCGGGCCGGTCTTGCCGTGGATACCGGGCTCGCCCTTCTCGCCCCTGGCGCCTGCCGTGCCTGGAGGGCCGGCCATACCGGCCGCGCCATGTGGGCCCGGAGGCCCTTCCAAGCCCGGCCTGCCCTGCGGGCCCGGATCGCCTCTCTCGCCCCGGGGGCCCGGAGACCCCGCCCCGCCAGGTTTGCCTTGGGTACCCGGCTCGCCCTTAGACCCTGGCGCACCTGCGAGGCCGCGCTCGCCGGCCTTGCCCTGGAGCCCTGGCTCGCCTTTCTCGCCCCTTGGCCCCAGGGGACCCTGCAGGCCACGCTCGCCGGGCTTGCCGTGCATCCCAGGCTCGCCCTTTTCGCCCTTGGGGCCTGGATCGCCTTTCGCACCCTGAGGGCCGCGGAGGCCGGCAGCTCCCGCAATGCCCGGTTTGCCCTGCATGCCGGACTC
>Ga0070705_100000027_pt1 | contig 77032 bp, 70 predicted proteins | sample KBSK5253metaG_FD_65455 | JGI IMG/M metagenome (GOLD analysis project Ga0070705, IMG submission 65455) | Corn, switchgrass and miscanthus rhizosphere microbial communities from Kellogg Biological Station, Michigan, USA - KBS K5-25-3 metaG | ecosystem: Host-associated > Plants > Roots >... | reverse complement strand
CGCCACCGTGCGCTCCGCGCTGCTGACGCGCTTGCGCCACGCCATGACGGCCCTCGCCACCCCCAGCCCAGGAGCCCCCCGTGTTTAACGACGGCCTCCCTTGTGGGGAGGGGAATCCGCTCGTTTCGTTTCAAACCCAGAGGGGCTGACACTGGCCAACCGCTATTCAGGCTCGACGGTCATCACGTCCCACCAGTCGGGATGCTTCTTGTACTGGGCCTTCACGTAGGGACAGATCGGAACGATCTTGAAGCCATGCTCGCGGGCGTCGGCGATCATGTGCTGCACCAGGGCCAGAGCGGCGCCGGTGCCACGCATGCTGTCGGGTGCGAGCGTGTGATCGGCGCTGATCAGCGCTGTACCGCGCTGCGTGAACACAAGCTCCGCTTCCCCTGGAACGCCCTCCAGCGTCGCAGCGTAGCGGCCGCCCTTCGGACTGAGCTCCTTTCGAACCGTCACAGATGACATCGCAAATCCCTTTGGGCTGATTGCGCCGATAGCCGTCACCCCGCCTTGCGGGCCAGGTGCTTGAACATGTGGCTCCTCGCCTCGTCGTCCATCTCCGCCTTGAAGGTGTGCCTGTCCTTGAGGGCCTGGGCGCGCGCGGCGGCGGGGCGCGCATTGATCTCGTCCAGCAGCCGCTTGACGTTGGGGAATTTGGCCCACGCCTCCTCGCCGCCCAGCATGTAGGGCACCATGCGGGCCCAGCCCCACGCGGCCATGTCGACGATGGTGTAGGTGTCGCCGACGAGGTAGCGGCGGCTGGCCAGGCGCTGGTCGAGGATGCCGTAATGGCGCTCGGCCTCGTACTGGTAGCGGTTGTGGGCATAGGCCACCTTCTCCGGCGCGAAGTGGCGGAAGTGGACGGCCTGCCCCGAGTACGGCCCGACCCCGGTGGCCACGAGCATCAGCCAGGACAGCAGCTCGGCCCGCGCCGCCGGTGCGTCGTCGGGCAGGAACTTGCCGGTCTTCTCGGCCAGGTAGAGCAGGATGGCGTTGCTGTCGAACACCGTGACATCGCCATCGACGATGGCCGGCACCTTGCCGTTGGGGTTGACCGCCAGATACTCGGGTGCGAACTGCCGGCCCTTGCGGGTATCGACCGGAATGGCCTCGTAAGGCAGGCCTGCCTCCTCCAGGAACAGAGCGACCTTGGTTGGGTTGGGCGAGCCGTTGAAGTAGAACTTGATCATTCTTGCCTCTGGTCTGGCTGGGCCTCGATGCGGCGACCATAGTGGAGTGCCTGGCCGGGCACCACACCGGTCGTCGCGAGGCCTGGCGCCAAGGGCACATGCTCGCGCATGGCTGCAGTGCCAACGCCGGCGCATCTCAAGGAGACAGGATGCTCCGCCTCTCTGTCCTCGACCAGTCGGTCGCCGTCGCGGATCGGCCGCACGGGCAGTCGATCCGCGACACCATTGCGCTGGCGCGGCTCTGCGACGCGCTGGGTTACCACCGCTTCTGGGTCTCCGAGCACCACAACCACGCCAGCATCGCCGGCACGGCGCCGGAGGTCCTGCTCGCGGCCATCGCCGGCGTCACCCTGCGCATCCGCATCGGCAGCGCCGGGGTGATGCTGCCGCACTATTCGCCCCTGCATGTGGCCGAGCAGTTCCTCGTGCTGGAGGCCCTGGCGCCGGGCCGCATCGACCTGGGCCTGGGCCGCGCGCCGGGCTCCGATGGGCGCACCGCTTTCGCACTCAATCCGCTCGCCAACGAGCGCCCGGCCCAGTTCCCCGCCGACGTGCGCGACGTGATCGCGTGGACCTCGGGCGCGCCCCTGCCCGACGGCCATCCGTTCCGGACCGTGAAGGCGCATCCGTTGTCGGAGACGGCACCCGAGGTGTGGATGCTCGGCAGCTCCGACTATGGCGCCCAGGTGGCGGCGCATTTTGGCCTGCCCTACGCCTTCGCCTGGTTCTTCACCGACGGCAAGGGCGGCCCCGAGGCGCTCGACACCTACCGCAAGCTCTACAAGCCGAGCCGGCGTCACCCCGAGCCGCACACCGCACTCTGCGTCTGGGCGCTGGCCGCCGAGACCGAGGAGGAGGCCCGCTTCCAGTTCTCCTCGCGCGCCCGCGTGCGCCTCTTACGCGACCTCGGCGTCTTCGTGCCGCTCGATCCGCCAGCGGTGGCCGCTGGGCATCCCTATACGGACGCCGAGCGTGCTCGCATGGATCAGATGTTCAGGGACTCGTTCGTCGGCACCGGCACGCAGGTCGCCGAGCGCATCGCAGAGCTGGCGAAGCGCCTCGACGTGCAGGAGGTGGCCGTCGTCACCTGGACCTACGACGAGGCCGTGCGCCACGAGAGCTACCGGCTGCTGGCGGAGGCGATGGGCCTGGATGGGGGTCGGCTCGACGGGGGTCAGACCCGGGTCTGACCCCGGCTCCTCCGTGCGCTCCGTCTCTTATTCGCCGTTCCGCCGGCGAAGGAGGGGAAAGTAGGCCTGCACCGCCAGATCGCTGCCGTAATCGGAGAAGTGGCCCTTGTAGTCGAGGTACACAAAGCGCCCCTGCCGCAGGTATGTGCACACGCGGTCGGGGCACAGAAAATCGAGCGGATCGATGAAGGTCGCGGTCTTGCCGACGAGGGCCTTGAGTGCCTTGTTGGTCTCCCAGGACTCGCCGGCGATGGTCCACCTGGCGTCGCCCTCAGGGCCAAATCCCGCCTTTCGATAGGCGAGATAGCGCGGGTCGAAGGCGAAGATGGGAGAAACCCCGATGACATAGACCTCAAGGCCCATGTCCGAGAGCGTATCGATGGTCGAGCTGAGGCCCTCCAGCCCGCGCGCTCGCACCATGTCCCAGCGGGCGCTCAGGAAGACAACCTTGATGTCGTTGGACTTGATGATGTCGAGGACGGCCTGATTGACGCCGTGACAGTGCGGGAGGGCATAGGAGCGAAAGGAAAAGATGGGCGGACAGGCGGCGGCGGTGATCTGCATGATATTGACGTCGAGCCGGTCCGAGTTGCGGGCCAGCCCCGGCGCATAGTGGGCCGCAAACGAGTCGCCCCACAACAGCGCGTTGCGGCTGGCCCCCGTGGTCAGCCTGCAGCGATCGCGCTTCCAGGCCGCCACTGGTTGATCGAGGAGGAAGCAGACCCCACTCCCCCACGTTCCCCAGGGGTCGGTGGCAGGCCGGCCGAGCAACGCGGCGAGGTAGCCGGTCAGCGAGAGCGCTCCGATCAGGACGGCCGTTGCGGCGAACAGCATCGGCCTTCGCACGGGGTTCTTGGGGCGGCGGATGGGGTTCTCGATGAACCGCCACGACAGGGTCGCCAGGGCAAGGCTGGTGGCGCAGACGACCACCCCAGCGACAAATCCCGGCTCCTGCAGCAGCAGGTACCTGGTGAACGTGATCACCGGCCAATGCACGAGATAAAGCGAGTACGAGACAGCACCGATGGCAATCATCGGCACGGACGAGAGGGCACGCGTCACGAGCGTAGCCCGCGTTGCCGGCGTGATCTGGCAACCGCCGATGGCAATCAGAAGCGCGGTCCCGGCCGTCGGCAGCGCGGCGGAAAGCCCGGGGAACGGCGTATGGCTGGCGTAGAAAAGGATGGGGATCGCGAGGCAGGCGAGGCCGACGCCGCCGATCGCCTGGGCGACAATCGGCCGGAGCGCGGGCCGAAGAGGATGGATGGCGAGCAGTGAGCCGATCAGCAGCTCCCAGGCGCGCGTCGGCAGCAGGTAGAAGTTTGCCGATGCGGCCCTGTGCGTCATGAATACGCTGAGCGCGAACGAGGCGATGCAGCCGGCGACCAGCAGGAGCTTGGTGAGGCGCGAAGACCGCGCCATGGCCACCTGCATCAGCACCGGAATGAACAGGTAGAACTGCTCCTCGACGGAAAGCGACCAGGTGTGCAGCAGGGGGCGCGTTCCAGCCGATGGATCGAAATATCCGGACGACTTCCAGAAGAAGAAGTTCGAGACGGAGAGGGTCGAAGCCGTCAGGCTGCGACTGAGATCCATGAACTGCTCGGCGTCCATCAACAGGCTGAATGCGAGCAGCGTGGCGAGGAGCGTTACGGCAAGCGCCGGCAGAATGCGGCGGATGCGTCGCTCGTAGAACTGAGCGATGGAGAACCGGTCATTTGCGATGTCGTCCAGGATTCTGCTGGTGATGACGAATCCGGAGATGACGAAGAAGATGTCGACCCCGACATAGCCGCCGGGAACGAAGGGCACCCCCACGTGATACAGAAGCACCGCCAGCACTGCGATCGCCCGCAGTCCGTCAACGTCGGGCCGGTAATGGGACGAAGGGCCTGGTTTGGGACCGGCAATCGCTGTCGAGTATGACTGCTGGCTCGTCATCTGAGGCCATACCACTTTTTCAAATCGGCATCGGCCGGGGGCATAAGCGTCAGCCCCTGTGCCGATGAGCGAAACTTAAGCTGAGTGTAAGCGCCCCCACCGATCCAGGAAAACAAGCGGTATCCCAACCCGTTGTGACGCATCGAGGCAAGGGCGCAAGGCGTCGCGCCCGCGCCGGAGCGGCGAAATACGCCGGGGTCAGACCCGACGTTGCGTTGAGACGCCATTGTCGATGCGAGGGGTCTGACCCCGTTCGCAGCACCAGCCGCTAGGCGCCGAGATGGGTGGCCCAGAACTTCAAGGTGCGCCCCCAGGCCAGCTCGGCGGCGGCGCGGTCGTAGACGTCGCGCTGCTCGTTGACGAAGGCGTGGGAGGCGTCGTAGCGGAACATCTCGGCGTTCTTGCCGGCGGCCTTGAGGGCGGCCTCGAAAGCGTCGACGACCTGCGGGGTGCACCAATCGTCCTGGTTGGCGAAATGGGCCTGCAGCGGCACCTTGATGTCGGCGGGCTTGGCCACCGCCTCGGGCGGGACGCCGTAGAAGCACACGGCGGCGCTCAACTCGGGGATGCGGCAGGCGCCGATGATGGTCACCGCACCGCCCAGGCAGAAGCCGGTGAGGCCCACCCTGGCGCCGCTCTTCTTGAGGAGCTGAACGGCGCCGCGCACGGTCTGCTCGGTGGCGTCGATGAAGTTGAGCGAGCCCATCTCCTTCCCGGCCGCGTCCCTGTCATGGTAGGGCACCACAGTGCCGCCGTAGAGGTCGGGCGCCAGCGCATCGTAGCCGGCCAGCACGAAGCGGTCGGCGATGCCCTTGATCTGGTCCTGCAGGCCCCACCACTCCTGGATCACGACCACGCCCGGCGCATTGGCGCGGCCGGCCTTGGCCAGGTAGCCGCTCGCCTCCTTGCCGTCCGGCCGCCGAAAGCTGATCTTGGTTCCCATCGTTGCTCCTCCTCGTCCTTGCTCGCCTGCTGCCTCTGTGCTCGCCTCCGCCGCCGATGGCCGGGTGCGTTGCATCCCTATACCGCCGGATGGGCCCGCGCGCATTCGCGCCGTCCTTTACCCAGGCTTAACCGCTCTCCCTCTATCGTCGCCCATGTCTGGGGCATGCACACTCAAGGTCCCGCGTAGATCGCATGTATGATCGGCGCAAGGGCCGGCGGCGGCAAGCACTGGTCTCGCTTTGCTGTCTGCTGGCGATCGGCTATTTCGCCTATCACGCGACCAGCGGCAGGCGCGGCTACGAGGCCCGGTCCCGTCTGATCCAGCGCGCCGGCGTGCTGGAGGGCGAGATTGCCCGCCTCGAGGCCGCGCGTGCACGCCTCGATCGCGACGTGCGGCGGCTGGAGGCCGGCGATCCCGACCTAGTGGAGGAGCTGGCGATCGAGCGGCTGGGCTTCGCCAGGCCCGGAGACCGGGTTGTGATCGCCGAGTGACACGCGACGCGCCGGACACCCGTGCGCCGGGCGCGGCTGGCCAGCCCGCGGCGTTTCTTGTACCGTTCTGGCGCCAGAGACTGCCCCCGAATGCCCGTATGTCGTCTGCCACATCCACAGGGTTCGCGGTTCCAATGTCCCTCCCCAACGGCCATCACACCGCCCCGTCCTTACCGCGCGAGCAGGAGCTTGCGGCCTACCGCGACATGCTCCTCATCCGCCGCTTCGAGGAGAAGGCGGGCCAGCTCTACGGCATGGGTCTGATCGGCGGCTTCTGCCACCTCTACATCGGCCAGGAGGCCGTGGTGGTGGGCATGCAGATGGCGATCCGCCAGGGCGACCAGGTCATCACCACCTACCGCGACCACGGCCACATGCTGGCCTGCGGCATGGACCCCAAGGGCGTGATGGCCGAGCTGACCGGGCGCCGCGGGGGCTACTCCAAGGGCAAGGGTGGCTCCATGCACATGTTCTCCAAGGAGAAGAATTTCTACGGCGGCCACGGCATCGTCGGCGCCAACGTGCCGCTCGGCGCCGGCATCGCCTTCGCCAACCGCTACCGCGGCAACGGCGCCGTGTGCCTCACCTATTTCGGCGACGGCGCCGCCAACCAGGGCCAGGTGTACGAGAGCTTCAACATGGCGAAGCTCTGGAAGTTGCCGGTGGTGTTCGTCATCGAGAACAACAAGTACGCCATGGGCACCTCGATCGAGCGCTCGGCGGCGACGACCGACTTCTCCCAGCGCGGCCGCTCCTTCGACATCCCCGGCGAGCAGGTGGACGGCATGGACGTGCGTGCCGTGAAGGCCACCGGCGAGCGCGTGGTGCAGTGGGTGCGCGAAGGCAACGGGCCTTACATCCTGGAGATGCTGACCTACCGTTACCGCGGCCACTCCATGTCCGACCCCGGCAAGTACCGTACGCGCGACGAGATCCAGAAGATGCGCGAGGAGCGCGACCCGATCGAGCAGGTACGCCGGCGCCTGCTGGAGGGGAAATCGGCGTCGGAGGACGAGCTGAAGAAAATCGACGCCGAAGTGCGGGGCGTTGTCAACGCGGCTGCGGAGTTCGCCCAATCCGACCCGGAGCCGGACGAGGCCGAGCTTTGGACGGACGTGCTGGTGTCCGCTTAAGGGATGGGCGGCGAGAGGGCCATGACCAACGCTGCCGTAGACAGCATCCGCGATCGGGTGCGCCGCCTCTACGGCAACGCCGTTGCAGATGCCCACGGCCATTCGATCCGGCATCGCCCCGAGATCGAGGCCAGCAAAAGTTGCGGCTGCTTCTACTGTCTGCGTACGTTTCCGCGCGAGGAGATCAGGAGCTGGATCAGAGACGAAGGAACGGCCCTCTGCCCCCACTGTGGCATCGACTCCGTGATCGGCGATGCTTCGGGCTATGAGGTGTCCAAACCGTTCTTGAGCCAAATGCACTCAGCCTGGTTTCAGGCCCAGTAGAGAGATCGAATGCCCACCGAGATCCTGATGCCTGCGCTGTCGCCCACCATGGAGGAGGGCAAGCTCGCCAAATGGCTGGTGGCGGAGGGCCAAGACGTAAAGCCCGGCGACGTGATCGCCGAGATCGAGACCGACAAGGCCACCATGGAGGTGGAGGCGGTCGATGAGGGCAAGGTCGCCAAGCTGCTGGTGCCCGAGGGCGCCGAAGGCGTGAAGGTCAATACGCCCATCGCGCTGCTGGACGGTGGAGCACCGTCCCAGGCCAGGGATGCGACGGGCTCCCCTCCCCCACGTGGGGAGGGGCTGGGGGTGGGGGGAACCCCGCCCTCTGAAGCTCGGGAGTCCCCCCCACCCCAGCCCTCCCCCACAAGGGGGGAGGGAGCCCGCGCGGCGCCTGTGGCGGCGGCAGCAACTCCCGAGCCCGAGATCGCCCCCGGCACCGAGACCGTCGTCCAGACCATGCGCGAGGCGCTGCGCGATGCCCTCGACGAGGAGATGCGCCGCGACAAGGACGTGTTCCTCATGGGCGAGGAGGTGGCCCAGTATCAGGGTGCCTACAAGATCAGCCAGGGCCTGCTTGACGAGTTCGGCGACAAGCGCGTGATCGACACGCCCATCACCGAGCAGGGATTTGCCGGCATTGGCGTGGGTGCCGCGTTCGCGGGCCTCAAGCCCATCGTCGAGTTCATGACCTGGAACTTCGCCATGCAGGCGATCGACCAGATCGTCAACTCGGCGGCCAAGACGCACTACATGTCGGGCGGGCAGGTGAGCTGCCCCATCGTGTTCCGCGGCCCCAACGGCGCCGCCGCCCGCGTCGCCGCCCAGCACAGCCAGTGCTACTCGGCCTGGTACGCGCACGTGCCCGGCCTCAAGGTGGTGGCCCCCTCCAACCCTGCCGATGCCAAGGGCCTGCTGAAATCCGCCATCCGTGACCCGAACCCGGTGCTGGTACTGGAGAACGAGGTTCTCTACGGCAGCCACGGCCCGGTGCCCAAGGTCGAGGATTGGCTGGTCCCCATCGGCAAGGCCCGCATCGCCCGGCCCGGCGCGCACGTCACCATCGTCTCGTTCGCCCGCGGCATGATCTACGCACTGGATGCCGCGGAGCAGCTGGCCAAGGAGGGCATCGAGGCCGAGGTGATCGACCTCAGAACCCTGCGCCCGCTCGACCTCGAGACCATCGTCGCCTCCGTCAAGAAGACCAACCGCATCGTCACCGTGGAGGAGGCCTGGCCCGTGTGCTCCGTGGGCTCCGAGATCTGCGCCCAGGTCGCCATGCAGGCCTTCGACTACCTCGACGCCCCGCCGGCCAAGGTGGCGGGCGCAGACGTACCGATGCCCTACGCCGCCAACCTGGAGCGCCTGGCCCTGCCCAACGCCGCGCAGGTGGTCGAGGCGGCGAAGGCGGTGTGCTACAGGTAGGCCCGCGGGAGCGAAGGCCAAGGTGCCCGCATGAAGGACTGACGCTGTGTCGGAAGCAGAGCTCATGCAGGCGCTCATCGGCTCCATCCAGGTGGTGGTGAGCGTGTTCTCGATGTTCTTCGCGATCACCTCCGCCTACATCGCCGGGCTGTTCTTCTTCCTCAACCGTGCGCCCCTGTCGCTCAGGCTGCTCGCCTTCTTCCTGCTGTCCGTCGGTCTGATGTTCCTGGGCGGCTCCGCCCTGATTCAGCAGCGCGTGCAGGAGGAGCTGTTCGCGGCCTGGGCGAGGCTCCCCTCGCCCGTCGTGGCGGTGGAGGCGTTGCGCAAGCCGCTGCCGGTGGCACTGCCCGGAGGCATGTCGGTGCAGGACGCCGGCGTCGTCGTCGGCTGGATCACCGCGCTCAGCGTCTACGTGGCGCTCGCCTATCTCACGTTCTTCTACCGCTGGCGTCCGAGGCGTGCCGCCCGCGGTGCCGAGGTGACGGCCTATGGCTGAAGCGTTTCGATACGAAGGGTCCTGCCACTGCGGTGCAATCCGCGCGACGCTCGTGGCCTCCAGGCCGGCGGAGGAGCTTGAGGTGCGGGCCTGCCAGTGCTCGTTCTGCACGCGGCACGGGGCGAGGACGGTCAGCGACCCTGCCGGGCGCGTCCGCTTCGAGATCGATGGCGCCGCGCTCTCCTGGTACCTGTTCGAGACGCGCACCGGAACGAGCCTGATCTGCAATCGCTGCGGCATGTATGCGGGCGTGATCGTCGAGGACGGCGACAACGTCTGGTCCGTCGTCAACGTGCGCGGCCTCGCCATTCCCGAGTTCAAGGACCACGCGGCCGAACCCAAGGTCTACGACGGTGAGACGGCCGAGCAGCGCACCGCCCGACGCAAGGCCATGTGGACGCCCACGGAGATCGTATGGACGGAAGCGGACGCGAAGCGGGTTGGCCCATCGCATGAATCGTAGGCTGGGTGGAACGTCAGCGAGGGCCCGACGCAGTGCTCAGGAGCGCCGGGGTCAGACCCCTCGCGCTAATCGTAGGTTGGGTCGAGCGTCAGCGAAGACCCAACGCAGTGTTCAGGATACAGCCGTGTTGGGTCTGCGCTTCGCTTGACCCAACCTACACGAGAGACCAGATGCCCACCGAAGTCCTGATGCCCGCGCTGTCGCCCACCATGGAGGAGGGCAAGCTCGCCAGGTGGCTCGTCAAGGAGGGCCAGGAGGTGAAGGCGGGCGACGTCATCGCCGAGATCGAGACCGACAAGGCCACCATGGAGGTAGAGGCGGTCGACGAGGGCAAAGTCGGCAGGCTGCTGGTGGCGGAGGGCACCGAGGGCGTAAAGGTCAACACTCCCATCGCCGTGCTGCTGGTGGAAGGCGAGAGCGCGGGCACGGGCACCGCTCCGGCGTCGAAGGCGCCGCCTCCCCAGCCCGCAGCGTCGCGCCCTGAACCAGCGGCCAAGCCTGCCACAGCGAAAGATGCGGCTGCCGCGACGCCAGCTGCGGCGGCCGCCCCGGCCCCCGCAAAACCACTGGCCCCGCCGCCCGCCCGCACCGCCGCGCCCAACGGCGCCGGGCGCATCCTCGCCTCGCCCCTGGCACGGCGGCTCGCCAAGGAGGCGGGGCTCGACCTGGCGGCGCTGACGGGCTCCGGCCCGCACGGGCGCATCGTCAAGAGCGACGTGGAGGCGGCGACCGGGAACGGCGCCGCCGCGGCCGCGCCCAGGATGGGCACGGCCATGACGGCGCGGCCCGCTCCCGGCCTGGCGCCGCCGGCGATGCCCGACGCGCAGATCCTCGCCCTCTACGAGAAGGGCTCCTACGAGGTCATCCCGCACGACAACATGCGCAAGGTGATCGCCCAGCGCCTCACCCTGTCGAAGCAGACCATCCCCCACTTCCGCCTCACCGTCGATTGCGCCATCGATGTCCTGCTCAAGGCGCGCGAGCGCATGAATGCCGCCTCGCCGAAGGACGGGCCGCGCGCCTACAAGCTCTCCGTCAACGACTTCGTCATCAAGGCCCTCGCCCTGGCGCTGGCCCAGGTGCCGGCCGCCAACGTCACCTGGACCGAAGGCGGCACGCTGCGCCACAAGTACGCCGACATCGGCGTGGCCGTGGCCATCGCGGGCGGCCTGTTCACGCCCATCATCCGCCACGCCGAGCTGAAATCGCTTTCCGAGATCTCCAACGAGATGCGCGACCTCGCCGAGCGCGCCCGCAAGCGCCGCCTCGCCCCGCACGAGTACCAGGGCGGCAGCACATCCATCTCCAACCTCGGCATGTACGGCATCAAGAGCTTCGACGCCGTGATCAACCCGCCGCACGCCACCATCCTGGCCGTCGGGACCGGCGAGAAGCGCGCGGTGGTGGTTGGCGGCGACGTGAAGGTCGCCACGCTGATGTCGTGCACGCTCTCCTGCGACCATCGTGTGGTGGACGGCGCGGTGGGTGCGGAGCTGCTCAATGCCTTCAAGAGCCTGATCGAGGACCCGGTGCGGATGCTGGTGTAGCTGCATCCGCAACCCCTGGAAAATGCGACTCCTTTCCGCCGCGGCGCGAAGCGTGGCGGCTTCGCCACTGTCCACAGATTCGGCCCCCTTTCCAGCGCGGGCGGAACCTCCCTGTGCCCGCGATTGCTTGCCGCTGCCCCAAAACGGACCTAAGAATCCCAGGGAATCGCACAAGTCAGTAAGCGCGCGGCGTACGCACGAGTCGGCAGCAACATCCTCGGGGGTTTTCGTTCATGGCAATCATCAAGCGTGCCTCGTCGCAGGCACTGGTACTCACCGGCCTCATGCTGGCGGGGTGCGCGATGGAAGGCGGCGACGGCCTGTTCACCACGGGCTCTCTCACCGGCAGCGCCAACCAGGCGGCCGCGGAGTCGAAGACCGATCCGGCCTGCATCACCCTGGCTTCGCGCATCGAGACGCTGCGCAAGGAGGGCGTCCAGGACAAGATCGAGAAGGCGGCCGCCAAACGCTACAAAATGACTCAGGCGGACCTCGGCAAGGCCGACCAGCTGAACAAGGCCAACGCCGAGTTCCAGGCCCGCTGCTCGACCGTCACGCCCAGGCCGACCACCGCCGAGGCACCTGCCGCCAGCGCGCCGGCCGCGGCGCCGAAGAAGGCGGCCAAGGCTGGTACGACCAAGACGCCTTGATCTGCCCGGGCGCGTCTCGCTGCGCCATCGAACGAAGGGACAGTCGCCTCCTGTGGGGGGAGGCGGTTGTTTCTTGGCGCAGCGCCGCAGGTCCTCGATCGGCACTCAGGTTGTGGGGGCGCCGAGGTTTCAGGGATCTGTCCTTGCCGGGTGATGCGCGAGAGCCACACTGCGGCCTCAAGTGGTTTGATTGCGTTGCGTGTATGTGCATGCTGGCCTGCACGGCGAACGGGCAGGGAGAGGGAGATACTTGTGGTGCACGCAACTCTGCGGAAGCTGGCGGTGCTGGGCGCGGCTGGGGCGATGCTCGCCGGTTGTGCCGAGGGCACCAGCTTTGGCGGCGATCCTGGGCCGACTCCACTGGCTGCCGGACAGAGCTGTGGCTCGATCCAGCAGGAGCTCAACAGGATGCTCGGCAAAGGGGTGCAGGGGAGCGCCGAGCGGTCGGCCGCCGGCAAGCCGGTCAGCCCCGCGGCCAAGGCCGAACTGGATCGCTACAACGCCCTGCTCAGCCAGTATCTCGGCGCCCGCTGCCACGCTTGAGCCTGCCGTCGCGTCCGGGCTGGCGCAATTCCTGCCGTTGCGCTTAATGAGGCCTCGGGCTCCGGTCTGATCGGCCGGAGCCTCGCCTGTCTCTCAGAGCACCAGGGGCGTACGGGCCATGGCCGAGCAGAGCTTCGACATCATCGTCATCGGGTCAGGGCCGGGCGGCTACGTCACGGCCATCCGCGCAGCGCAGCTTGGCTTCAAGACGGCCATCGTCGAGCGCGACTATCTTGGCGGCATCTGCCTCAACTGGGGCTGCATCCCGACCAAGGCGCTGCTGCGCTCCTCCGAGGTGTTCCATTATCTGCAGCACGCGACGAGCTACGGCCTTTCCGCCGAGAAGGTGAGCTTCGATCCCGCGGCCATCGTCAAGCGCTCGCGTGGCGTGGCGAAGCGGCTCAGCGACGGCGTGGCCTTCCTCTTGAAGAAGAACAACGTCGCCGTGATCTGGGGCGACGCCAGCATCGACGCGCCGGGCAAGATCGCCGTGAAGGCCTCCCCGACCGCCGCACCGAAGGGCGCGCTGGGGCCCGGCACGTTCCAAGCCAAGCACATCATCATTGCAACGGGTGCTCGCCCGCGCGTGCTGCCGGGGCTGGAACCCGACAAGAAGCTGGTGTGGACCTATTTCGAGGCCATGGTGCCCGACCGCCTCCCGAAGTCGCTGCTGGTGATCGGCTCGGGCGCCATCGGCATCGAGTTCGCCTCGTTCTACCGCACGCTGGGCGCTGAGGTGACGGTGGTGGAGATCCTGCCCCAGATCCTGCCCGTGGAGGACGCCGAGATCGCGGCCTTCGCCCGCAAGTCGTTCGAGAAGCAGGGGATGAAGATCCTCACGGGCGCCAAGGTTGCCAAGCTGGAGAAGGGCCCCGATTCGGTCACCGCCACCATCGACGACGGCAAGGGCACGCAGGCGATCTCGGCGGAGCGGGCGATCTTGGCGGTGGGCGTGGTCGGCAACGTCGAAGGCCTGGGGCTGGAGAAGCTGGGAGTCAAGACCGACCGCGGCGTCATCGTCGCCGACGGTCTGGGCCGCACCAGCGTGCCGGGCGTCTACGCCATCGGCGACGTGGCCGGCGCGCCCATGCTGGCGCACAAGGCGAGCCACGAAGGCGTGGTCTGCGTGGAGGCCATCAAGGGGCTCAATCCGCACCCCATGGACAAGCTCAAGATTCCAGGTTGCACCTACTGCCAGCCGCAGATCGCCAGCGTGGGGCTCACCGAGGCGGCGGCGAAGGACAAGGGCTACGAGGTCAAGGTCGGCCGCTTCCCCTTCGTCGGCAACGGCAAGGCCATTGCGCTGGGCGATGACCAGGGGCTCGTGAAGACGATCTTCGACGCCAGGACGGGGCAGCTGCTGGGCGCCCACATGGTCGGCGCCGAGGTGACGGAGCTGATCCAGGGCTATGCGATTGCCATGCAATTGGAGACCACCGAGGAGGACCTGATGCACACGGTCTTCCCCCATCCGACACTGTCCGAGACGATGCACGAGAGCGTGCTGGCCGCGTACGGCCGGGCGCTGCACATCTGAGAAGGTTTTAGGTTTTAGGTTTTAGGTTTTAGGTTTTAGGTTTTAGGTTTTAGGTTTTAGGTTCTAGGGATCAGGTTCCAGGATGAGTTGATGTCCCTGACACCTGATCCCTAAAACCTAGAACCTGTCGCTCATTTACCTCGTTCATCGCGGCGCTCGACGTACCCGGACGAGTCGGTCACACTCGACGCGATACATGTGCCGCCGCGCGCCGGCTCCCGGCGCGCCCGGCGGGCACGGACGGAAATGGAGAAGCTCCGTGACCATGAACACACAGCAGCTCATCACTTGGCTGGTGGTCGGCCTGATCGCCGGCTGGCTCGCCAGCCGGTTCGTCGGCGGCCCTTCGAACGTCCTCGGATATCTGATAGCCGGCCTCATCGGCGCGTTCGTCGGCAGCTGGCTCTTCAACGCCATGGGTTGGCGGCTCAACCTCGGCAACGACATCGTCGAGGCCGTCATCACCTCCGCCATCGGCGCCGCCATCGTGGTGCTGCTGGCGAAGCTTGTGGGCGTGCTGCTGTGACGGCGTCAGGCCGGAGGGCCTGACACCAAGCAGTACACATCGCCCGAGTTGGCCTCGTGCGGCAGGGCGGCGATGTGGGCCGCCATGTCGTCCTTGGAGACCCAGCGGCTGAAGGTGAGCCTCTGGCTCTCCCGCAAAGAGACGTCGAAGCCGTAGCATCCAAGCGTGGCGAGCCGATCGAGGCAGCGGTAGGCCACGTCGCGCTGGATCGTGGTGAACTCGAACGACAGCGCCGGGAGGGCCTGGGACAGACCGGCCAGCACCGCATCCTCGAAGCCCTCGACGTCGATTTTGACGAAGGCCGGCGCTCCGTATTGGACGATCAGCGCGTCGAGCGTGGTGCACGCCACCTCGATCTCCGCGTCCCACACTTGGCTTTCCCAGCCGTGCGCGCCATTCGCCGCGCCGACGAAGGCGGCCGACGCCGAGGAGATCGTGGGATTGGCCGAGTTGATGTGCACCGTGAGGCGGCCCGGCCGGTCGCCGCAGGCTGCCTCCACCAGGGTCACGCTGGGATCGTCGCCGTAAAGGGCGCGGATTGCGCGCACGCACAACGGCTGCGGCTCCAGCGCCACCACGCGCGCGCCGAGCCGCCTGAAGCTGCCGATGCGGTCGCCGACGTGGGAGCCGATATCGAAGGCCAGCGCCCCGGGCACCAGAAAGCGGGCATAGAGCGCATCCATCGCCTCGTCGCGTACCGGATCGCCGTAGTAGAGGCCCAGCGAGCGACGTAACGAGGCGAACGCTGGGTCGGCGCGAAGGGTTGCAAGGGTCGAGGTTTGGGGCGTCATGAGCCTGAGATTGCTTCCGAACGGGACTATCTGGCAATGCGCTTGCGCCAATACCCCGGCCTCCGACGGACATGAGCAAGCGCATAGACGACAATCTCGCCGCCTTCGATGCGGTAGATGATCCGGTAAGGGAAGACCTTCAGCGCGAGCCGTCGCAGGTTGTGACGAAGAGGAGAGCCCAACCGCGGAAATCTACGTAAGAGCCGGATCGCCCCTTCCACGTCAGTGAGCAATCTCTGCGCTGCTTGGACAGACCGCTCGGAGAGATATCCTGCGGCTTCGGTTAGCTCTTCATCGGCCTCGGCTACAAAGCGGACGCGCATGGCTAGCGGATGCGCCGCCGCGCCCTCGCCATTGCCTCCTCATAGTCCACGAGAACCGACTCGCCGCGCTCGACACTTGCAATGCGGTCCTCGACCTCCTCAAGCCACGCGGCCTCGATCTCCTCCGGGGCGCCGTCCCCCTCGTCGCCGGCAAAGGTTGCTTCAAGAAGGTCGAACAGCTCCCGCCGCTCCTCCGGCGTCAGCTTCCGCGCTTCCTCGATTATGGCTCGAACCCGTTCGTTCATGGCACCAGCATATCATTGTCCGCGACCGTTTCCCATCACCGCATTGACCTCACCCGGAGTCGCGAAATCCTCGGGGATTCCGCAAAGCCCAAGTCGTTGCAGGGCTTCGCCGAGCGCAGGGTGGGCCGTGAGCACCGCGAATGGGACAGCCAGCAGGTAGCCGGCCGTCAGCGGCAGGCTCCACCAGAGCACGGCCGGCGCGATCGCCAGCAGCGCGCCACACACCAGGATGCCGAACAGCATCTGCGGCCACAGCGCCCAGGCCGCGACCCGCCAGGAGAGCCGCTGCGCGTCGCGCGACTGGCCGCCCCACACCACCGACTTGCCGAACGCGAGGCCGATCATGAAGATCGAGGTGCGGATGGTCGACACCGCGCCCTGCAGGAACGAGAACACCAGCTCAATGGCGGCGCCCGACAGGAACCTGAGCCAGCCGCCGTAGCGGGCCACGCCGCCGCGCGTCAGCATGGCGTCGACCAGGCCGGCGATCTTTGGCATCAGGTACATGGTGAAGAACGTGACGTAGAGGGCGATGGCGAGACCCTTGGGAAAGTCCGCCACGCTCTGCGCCTGCCACGCCGCCAGCGGCAGGAGTGCGATCATCAGCGTCCAGGCCGGGATGCCGACGAACATCAGGATCGCCCATACCAGCTGGAACCGGCTCATGGGGTAGAGCCCCGGCAGGTCGAGGAGCTTGGCGTACTGCATGTTGCCCTGGCACCAGCGCACGTCGCGCTGGGCGAACTGCAGCATGGTGGGGGGATTCTCCTCCCAGCTGCCGCGCTCCTCGGGCAGCACGCGCACCTCGTAGCCGGCGCGGCGCATGAGCGTGGCCTCCACCTGGTCGTGCGACAGCACGTGGCCGCCCAGCGGCGGCTTGCCGGGCAGCATCGGCAGCTCGCAGTCGTCGTGGAACGGGGCGATGCGGACGAGTGCGTTGTGGCCCCAGAACGGGCCGCAGTCGCCCACCCACCACGCCTGCCCCATGGTGTAGGAGCGCATGCCGTGGCGCATGCCGAACTGGAAGATGCGGGCGAAACCGCTCGATGAGGGCATGCCCACCACGAGGCTCTGCAGGATGCCGATCTTCGGGTGCGCCTGCATCATGCGGGTGAGACGCACGATCTCGGGGCCGGCCATCAGGCTGTCGGCGTCGAGGGGGAGCATGAGGGAGAACTCGCTGCCCCAGCGCTCGCAGAAGTCGCGCACGTTGCCGGCCTTGAAGCCGGTGTTCCTCGCGCGCCGGCGATAGACGATGCGGTCGGCGTCGGGATCGGCCGCCTTCCAGGCCGCCACCGCCTTCTCCTCCGCTGCCGCCACCTCGGGAATGCCGGTATCGCTCAGCACGAAGTAGCTGTAGGCGCCGCCCTCGCCGGTGGCATCGATGCTGGCCTTCACCGTCTTGAGCCGCAGGATGGCGCGGCCGGGGTCCTCGTTGCGCACCGTCATGAGGACGGCGGTCTTGATGCGGATCGGCGTCGGCTGGTCGCCGGCGGCGGCGAAGGGGGCCACCTCGGCCAGCGGGTCGTTGCGCAGGTGCAGCAGCCACAGGCCGATCAACGCATTCCAGAAGCCGAGCACGGTCCAGGGTGAGCCGACGGCGAAGGCCGCCAGCAGGACCACGTCCACGATCGTCCAGCCGCCGGCGCCCAGGACCAGCGCCGCCGCCGCCAGCATGGCCGCGTACGTCACCGCGTTGAGGGCGAGTACGATGCGCCGCCTGCGGGTCAGCAGGTCGATGGACTGGAGGCCGGTCGGTGTCGTAAGGCTCTGCGCAGGGCGCGGCGCCCCCGGGGCAGGGGCGTCGAGAGTGTTGCTCATGCGTTTCCAGGTCCAAGGGTTCCCAGCGCGAGCCCACTCCATGGCAGGCGGTGGCGGTAACATCATGGCGGCCGGATCAGGCAAAAAGTCACGCACGGCACGGGCGCTCTGGTATGCCGGAATGGGCGTGGTGGAGCTGCGCGAGGCGCCGCTGCCGCCGCTCGGCGCGGGCGAGGCGCGAGTGCGGACGCTCTACAGCGGCGTCAGCCGGGGCACCGAGCGGCTGATTTTTCAGGGCGCCATCGGCCACAGCGAGTGGGAGCGCATGCGCTGCCCGATGCAGGAGGGAGACTTCCCCTTTCCGGTGAAATACGGATACTGCGCCGTGGGTGTGGTGGAGGAAGGCCCCGCCGACCTTCCGGGCCGGACCGTGTTCTGCCTTCATCCCCACCAGGATGTGTTCCAGGTGCCGGCGGACCGCCTGACCGGCGTCCCCGATTCGGTCCCGCCGCGGCGTGCCACGCTCGCCGCCAACATGGAGACCGCCCTCAACGCCGTGTGGGACAGCGGCGCCGGCCCGGGCGACCGCATCGTGGTGCTGGGAGCGGGCATGGTGGGGCTCCTGGTCGCGTCACTGGCCGCACGGCTGCCCGCAGCCGCCGTTACGGTGGTGGATGTGGAGGCCGGCCGCCGGCCATTGGCGGAGGCCCTGGGGGCCCAATTCGCCGCCCCGGATGCGGCGCCCGCGGAGGCGGACGTGGTGTTCCACGCCAGCGCCAGCGCGGCGGGGCTCAGTACGGCCATCGCCTGCGCCGGGCTGGAGGCGACCGTCGTGGAAATGAGCTGGTACGGGGACAAGCCGGTGCAGGTCGGCCTCGGCGGCGCGTTCCACAGCCGGCGCCTCAAGCTCGTCTCCTCCCAGGTGGGCCTCATCTCCCCCAGCCGCCGCCCGCGGTGGGACTACGGCCGGCGCATGGCCGCCGCGCTGGCGCTGTTGGACCAGCCCGTCCTCGATCTGCTGGTGGCTGAGGAGATCGCCTTCGATGACACCGCGCGCGAGATGCCGCGCATTCTGAGGGCCGGGACGCACGGTCTTGCCCCAGTCATCCGCTATTCGTGAACCCTGATCGAGCCTTGGAGAGGCCCCGGAGACTGCCATGTACGCCGTCGAGGTGCGCAACCGCATCATGATCGCCCACAGCCTGCCCGATCCGTTCTTCGGGCCGGCCCAGGGCATGCACGGCGCCACCTTCGTGGTGGACGTTGCCTTCTTCCGCGAGACGCTGACGGCGCAGAACGTGGTGGTGGACATCGGCGCCGCGCTCGATGTGCTCGGCAAAGTGCTCAAGCCCCTGGCCTACCAGAACCTCGACGCGCTGCCGCAGTTTGCGGGCAGGCTCACGACCACGGAGTTCCTCTGCCGCCACGTCTTCGACGCCATGGCCAAGGCCGCCAGGGAGGGCGCATTGGGCGAGGACGGCAAGTCCCTCGCCAGCATCCGCGTGACCCTGCACGAGACCGATCTGGCGCGGGCCTGGTTCGAGGGGCCGGTGTAAGCATGGGTGGAGGGCGAATGGCGAATGGTGAGTGGCGAATGGTGGAGTGGGCCATTCGCCATTGGCCATTCGCCATTCGCGCTCTTCGCAACGATGGCGCACCATGACCCCGGCCGTGCTCGCCATTCCGGGGGATCTCGACCTGCCGACCGGCGGGTATGCCTACGACCGCCGCGTCCTCACCCTGCTTGCGCAATTCGGCGTCCACGTCCGGCACCTGGCGCTGCCCGGCTCTTTTCCGTTCCCGACAGAGGCCGATCTGGCCGAGACGGCGTGGGCCTTGCGCGCGGTCGATCCGGGCTCCGTCCTGATGATCGACGGGCTCGCCTATGGGGCCATGCCCGCCGCGCTCATCGACGCCCTGCCGGGCCCCGTCCTGGCGCTGGTGCACCATCCCCTGTGCCTGGAGGCGGGGCTCGACGACGCCGGCAGGCACGCGCTCCTTGCCTCGGAGCTGGCGGCCCTGGCGCGTGCAGCCCATGTCGTCGTCACCAGCCCCACCACCGCCGGCACCCTGGCCGCGGATTTCGCCGTGCCGCCCCACAAGATCACCGTCGCGGTTCCCGGCACCGACCCGGCCCCCCGCGCGCAGGGCACGGCGGGCCGGGGCGGCCCGCTGCGCCTGCTCTCCGTCGGCTCGGTCATTCCGCGCAAGGCCTACGACACCCTCGTCCGTGCACTGGCCCCGTTGCAGGACCGCGACTGGCGCCTTACCATCGCAGGTCCCGCAGACCGCGACGCGGGCGCCCGCGGGGCGCTGGAGGTGGCGCTGCGCGACACCGGGCTTGGGCCGCGGGTCGCGCTGCACGGCGCGGCCACGACACGGGAGTTGGCAGACCTTTACGCGGCGGCCGATCTGTTCGTGATGGCATCGCTCTACGAAGGCTACGGCATGGTGCTGGCGGAAGCGCTGGCCCGCGGGCTGCCGATCGTCTGCACCACGGGCGGGGCGGCGGCCGAGACCGTGCCCGACGCCGCGGCGCTGAAGGTCGCTCCCGGCGACGAGCGGGCGCTGGGCCAAGCCATCGGCCGCGTTCTGGACGAAGAGGATCTGCGCCGGCGCCTCGCCGATGCGGCGTGGGCGGCCGGACAGATGCTGCCGCGCTGGGAGGACACGGCGCGCATCGTGGCCGGCGCAATCCAGGGCATTGCGCCCGGCGGCACTGTCTCCAGGGATGGCGTGCCATGAGCCCCCGCAGCGATGCACGCGGCTTCGACCTGGCTTGGCTCGACCTGCGCGAACCGGTCGATCACCGCTCCCGCAGCGAGGAGCTGGGCCGCGAGCTCAGCCGCCGCCTGGGCCATCGCGCGTCCATCTCCGTGCTGGACATGGGCTGCGGCACCGGCTCGAACCTGCGCGCCACTGCGCCGCTGCTGGGGCCGGAGCAGCACTGGACTTTGGTGGACAAGGACGAGCGCCTGCTGGAGGCCGCCGTCGCCCGACTCTGCACCTGGGCCGCGCGTGCCCAGCGCAGCGGCGGACGGCTGCTGCTGAGCAAGAACGGCAAGCGCATCACGGTCCGCTTCGCCCGCGCCGATCTTGCCAACGACCTGGAGCAGGTGCTGGACGCCGGCGCCGACCTCTATACCGCCTCGGCGCTGTTCGACCTGGTCTCCGACGATTTCATCGTTACGGTCGCGGCCGAGGTTGCCCGGCGCAGGGCCGCGTTCTTCACGGCGCTCACCTACAACGGGGTGCAGCGCTGGACGCCCAAGCACGAAGCCGACGCGGCGCTCGTCTCGGCGTTCCGCTCGCATCAGGCGCGTGACAAGGGCTTCGGCGTGGCGGCCGGCCCGATCGCGCCGGCGCTGCTCGGTGCGGCCTTCGATGAGGCGGGCTATAGGGTGAGCGAGGGTGACAGCGGCTGGCGGCTGTCGACCGGCGACGAGGCGCTGATCGAGGCGCTGGCGGCAGGGTTCGCTGCGGCCGTGCGCGAGACGCGGCTGGTGCCGGACGCGAAGCTGAGGGATTGGCTGGCCGTCGGCCGCACCGGTGCCCTGGTGGGCCACACCGACATCCTGGCGGTCCCCACCTGACCGGGCCGCCGTCGCTCGGGCCGAAGCGCCGGGATCAGGCACCCTCGCCGTGCATTGCCGCTCGCTCAGAACGACCAAAGCCGCCGACACCCGCCGGCGGCGCCACGCCAACCGCTTCTCATTGGACGAGCCCGGTGCCCGCGCCTGCATCGGCGCGAGCCCCCGGGGCCCGGATCGGGCCCGGATGCCCGGCTCTAATCCTCGTAGTCGTCGTAGTAGGAGCGGCGGTCCCGGCGCTCCGGCACAGCAACGGTCGTCCAGACGTACCCGTGCCTGCGCATGCACCGATACATCGTCTCGGTCCTGTCCTCTCTGCCGCCCCAGGACTCGCGGGCGCGCTCGCGGCACTGCGCCGCCGCCCAGGAGAACCTGTGATCGAGGGGAAGCCCGTCCTCCCGCTGCCAGGCCATCTCAGTGGCGCATCCGCCCGCCAGCACAGTGGCGGAGAGCGCCGCGATCTTGAGCAACTTCATTGTTTTCCCTCAACTCCTGCGAGGCGACCTAACGCACGCGAACTGCGGCTAAGCGAGGCAGTGAGAAGGGAGGAGCCGAGACTGCCCCTCCGCCCCGGCTACTTGTCGTCATCGTTCTCGTCCTCCTCGTAGCGCCGCTCATACCTCTCCGACGCGTTGCCGGTCGGGGCGCGGCAAGGGGTGGCCTCGACGACGCAGCGGAAGTAGACCTTCTTGATAACGAGGGCAGGGGAGACCGGCGTACTCGGATCGCAATTGTGGCGCACGTCCTTGGCGTTGTTGAGATCCTGGAAGCGCTCGCCGTGGTCGTAGCGCACCGCGCCCATCCAGGCGTCGTCGGCCGCCCGCTTCGCGTTCTTCATGGAGGTCTTCTCGACACCCACCACGCGGCGCCGGAGCTGGCAGACGGCGCCGCGATCAACGTCGCCGCGGCCGGCTGACTGGTGGTAGCCATTGTTCTCCCAGTTCGGACGCCGCCAGCGCGGGCGGCCGTCGGCGCAGCGGCCCCAGAAATCCTTGGCGCAGTGGCGGTAGCGATAGGAGGTGTAGTGGGACGTGTAGTGCACGCCTCCCCCGCGGCCCCAGGAATCGCCCTTGCACTTGCCCCAGAAGTCCCGCGCGCAGCCCTCCGAGCCCGCCAGCGATGGATCGGGGACCAGGAACAGGAGCAGGAGCATCACGCCCGCAACAATCGTCTTCATCGTTTCCCTCCAAAGATCAATGTCGCGCGCACGCGCGGGGCTGTTGCCGAGGATCTGGGCGTGAATGGGTGGCCCCGTGAACGGAGCGGTCAGAGGTCAGCGACCGGCGAACCTCGACGGTGCCGACGTGTGGTCCGGTATCTGGACGTGGAGCATTGCGCGCGCTGTCGGCCCCACATGCGGGCGGCCGATGCAGTTGCGCCGGCTGGGACACTCCCCCGGGCGGACCCGATGCCACAAGCACACCAAGACGCAGCTCTACCGACAAACGCCACTCTCCCGCACTTCAGCCGACACTCGGTGACCACCGCACTGCAGCTGACAACTGGGCTACCACAACTGCGCTTCCCCAGAAGGATCAAGCAGCTAGATTTGCACAAATCAACAGCCTATGGCTCCAGGGGGCATGCCAATTCTGGCCCTATGTGCTGCCTGGGACACACTCATGTTCAGCACTACGCGCAATTGCAGCTGCACGCGTGTCGGGCAGGTCACTCTGCAAGGCTTGACAGAGGAGGCAGTGGGCGGTCGGGCAGTTGTAATGCCGGCAGCCAGGCAACGGAAGATTGTGGCCGGAGCGCCCGACAATCAGCCACGAGCGTTGTGGGACGCGGCCTGCCACTGCCGCCTAATGCTTATTCCCACTGCTACCGCCGTCTGACGCCCGCCCAGGGCAGCATACGGGCCAGCACGCCGTCGCCGCGGATGAAGTAGTGCAGCACCACGGCAGCGCCGACATGCATGGCGATCAGCAGGATGATCAGGAAGGCCAGCAGCCGGTGCAGCAGCAGGACCGTGCCGGCGGCGTCGGAGTTGGGGGCCGCAAGCGGCGGGATGGTGAGGATGCCGAACACCTCGCGCGCGCCGTAGAGCGAAATGCCGAGCCAGCCAACCAGGGGCACCAGAATGAGCAGCGCGTAGAGGGACCAGTGCGTGGCGTGGGACGCAGCCTTCTGCCACCAGTCGATGGTGGGCTCATCGGCGGGTCCGCCGTGGACGAGGCGGTAGATCAGTCTGGCCACAACCAGAGCGAGAATGACAAGGCCCAGCGTCTTGTGCAGGTCGTAGAGCCGGCCGGTGAGAGCGTCGAACTTGGTCGCGCCGCCGCGGTAGAACATGTAGAGCCCAAGCGGCACCTGCGCCGTCAGCAGCGCGACGGTCCACCAATGGAAGTGGCGCGCTCCCGTCGAGTAGGTCGTCTCTCGCGTGTCGGACATGGCGTTCGCCATCCTTGCCTCCTCGGCAGCCCGCTCTCCGGCAGCCCGCTCTTCGCCCCAGTTGAACCGCTATATACTCTCTGAGGCGAGGTTGCGACACTGGCGCCGGCAGGTCGGACACAGGTCCGACCTCCTGCCTCGGTTGTATTACCTCTGACAGCAGCTGGGACGCGAGGGGTCTGACCCACCAACCCAGCCTCCCAGGATGAGGCGAGACCGCCGGATCGATGCAACAGAGAGCCTCCCGCCACCCTGCCGGAAGCCCGCCGGCCCAGGGCAGCCCCTTGCGTAGCTCTGGTCGGCTTGGGTCTGAGACACAGCCGTGGCCGCTCCTCCCGCCGCTCGCCATGCTGGCGCTGGCGGCCCTGGTCATCGGCTGGCCCTGGCTGTCGGGGCGCGTGACGATCCCCTGGGACGCCAAGGCCGGCTTCCTGCCGCAGATCCAGTTCATGGCGCAGAGCCTCGCGCGCGGTGAATCGCCCTCATGGCTGCCCTTTGCCTTCTCCGGCCATCCCCAGGTGGCCGACCCGCAGTCGATGATCTTCTCGCCGCCCTACCTGCTCCTCGCCCTCCTTGACCCGGCGCCGAGCATGTGGGCCGTGGACGCGACCGTGCTGGCGGTGGTGCTCTTTGGCGGAGCGGCGCTGATGCTGTGGTTCCGCGACCAGGGATGGCATTGGGCGGGTGCGCTGATCGCCGCGCTGGCATTCGGCTACGGGGCGTCCATGGCCTGGCGCGTCCAGCACGTCGGCCAGGTGCTGAGCCTCGCGTACCTGCCGGTGACGCTGTTGTGCCTGGACCGCGCCCTGGCGCGGCGCTCGCTGCTCTACGGCGCCGCGGCGGGGCTCGCGGCGGCCGCGATGGTGCTCGGCCGCGACCAAGTGGCCATGCTGTCAGTCTACCTGCTGGCGGGCTTCACCGTCTGGCGCTTCTTCCGTGCCGACAATCCGCTTGCAGAAGCCCGCGCCTGCCTGCCGCCCCTGGTGGCAGGCACGGTGGTGGGTGTGGCGCTCATTGCGATACCGGTGACGTTGTCGCTGCTGCTCGCGGCGGAGTCCAACCGTCCCGCCATCGACTACATCGGCGCCGGGCGCGGCTCGCTGCATCCCGCCTTGCTGATCAGCGCCTTCATCCCGGAGCTATTCGGACCGTCGGGCCGCATGGCCGACTACTGGGGCCCGCCCAGCTTCGCCTGGAACGCCGGGGTCTACCTCGCCCAGAACATGGGCCAGGTCTATCTGGGCGCCATCCCGTTGCTGCTGCTGATCCTGGGCGGGCTGCGCGGCTTCTTGTGGGAGCGCGAAGTGCGCTTCTACACGGTCGCCTGCGGGGCCATGCTGATCTATGCCTTCGGCTGGTACACGCCGGCGTTCCGGATCGTCTACGAGGTCCTGCCGGGCGTCCATCTCTACCGCCGGCCCGCCGATGCCACCTTTCTGATCGGTGCGCTCGCGGCCATCCTCGCCGGCTACGGCGTGCACCGCCTGTTCAGCGGCCCGCCCGCAGCCTGGGAGCGGCGGCATTTGACCATCGCGGCAGGAGCGGTGCTGGCGGCGTTTGCCATCGGCCTTGGGCTGGCCCTCTGGCTTGGCAAGGTGGCGCAGGTGCCGCTGCCCCTTGCGGCGGCCGCGCTCTCGTTCGCCGGCGCGGCGCTGGCGCTCGCGGTGGCCGGTCCGCGCATGGCGACGAAGCCGATGCTGGCCGCCGCCATCCTGGCCGCGTTCACCGTCGCCGACCTCGCCTACAACAACGGTCCCAACGGCGCCACGGCACTGCCAACGGCCCACTACGACGTGCTCGACCCGGCGACCCGCAACGCCACCATCGCTTTCCTGAGACAGAAGGTCGTCCAGAACGAGACGCGGCGCGACCGTATCGAGCTGGCCGGCCTCGGCTTCCACTGGCCCAACGCCAGCCTCACGCACCGGCTGGAGAACACGCTGGGCTACAATCCGATGCGGCTCGGGCTCTACAGCAAGGCGACGGGGGCCATCGACACCTCGGGCCTGCCGGAGCAGCGCGAGTTCGCGCCGCTCTTCCCCTCCTACCGCTCGACGCTTGCCGATCTCCTTGGGCTCCGATTCATCGTCACGGGCGTGCCTGTGGAGACCATGGACCGGCGCCTGAAGCCGGGCGATCTCAAGCTTCTCACCCGCACCGACGACGGCTTCATCTACGAGAACCCGCGCGCCATGGACCGCGTGCTGTTTGCAACCGAAGCCAGAGCTGCGGACTTCTCCCAGATGCTGCGCGACGGCAGATGGCCGGATATCGATCTGCGCTCGACGGTCCTCATCGAGGAGGCGCCGGCGTCACAGCCGCCGCGTCGGCCGGGACAGGCGCGGATCGTGAGCTACCGCAACGCCCGGGTGGTCGTAGAGGCCGACAGCACCGACGGCGGCTGGGTGGTGCTCAACGATCTCTGGCATCGCTGGTGGTCCGCCTCGGTGGACGGCCAACCGGCGCAGATCCTGCGGGCCAACGTGCTGTTCCGGGCGGTGGCGGTGCCGCCCGGCCGGCATACGGTGCGCTTCGTGTTCCGCCCGTTCTCGGGTGCCTGGCGGCAGATCCGGGGCGGCGTGCGGCAACCTGACCGGCGGGCCGAGCACGGGGCCGCCGCACATGACGCCGCAAATGGCGCCGCTGTTCATGGGGCCTTCAGCCGCACCCTGGCAATGGTCGGATCGGCGCCTCCGGATGCGTCCCCTTCTGGCCCCACCTCACCGCATTGGACCGCCGATGAGCGCTGACCACCTCCAGGCCCCCGACGCCCCCGGCTTCAGGCTGGACCTGCGTGTGGTGGCGGCCTTTGGCCGCTTTGCCGGCGGCTTCTGGCGCGGGCCCAGCGCGCGCCGCGCGTGGGGGTTGACCCTGGGGCTTGCGGCCTTGCTGCTGCTCTCCACCGCCGCCACGGTGGCCATGAACCAATGGAACCGCTGGTTCTTCGACAGCCTGGAGCGGCGCGACGTTTCCGCCGTCACCAGCTCCGTTGCAGTGTTCGCCGCGATCGTCGCCGTCATGGCCGCCATCGGGGTCGGCATCGTGCTCGCCCGCGAGACCCTGCAGGTGCGCTGGCGCGCGTGGATCGTGGAGCAGCTCCTGGCGCGCTGGCTCGGCAACCAGCGCTTCTACCACCTCAACGTCACCGGCAAGGAGCCGCCGAACCCGGAGTACCGCATCTCCGACGACACCCGCTGGGCGACGGAGCCGCTGGTGGACCTCGGCATCGGGCTGCTGTCGGCGGTGGCCGGCGCGGCGGCGTTCATCTCCATCCTGTGGACCGTGGGCGGCGCGCTGACGCTCGACCTGGGCTCCGGCACCAGCTTCACGATCCCCGCCTACATGGTGTGGGTGGCGCTGGCCTATGGGGTGATTGCCTCGGGCCTCATGATGTGGGTCGGCGCGCCGCTGGTGGGGTACGTCGGCCGCAAGAACGAGGCGGAGGGCCACTTCCGCTTCGGCATGATGCGGGTGCGCGACAATGCCGAGAGCGTGGCGCTGATGAACGGCGGGCGCTACGAGCAGGCCATTCTCGGCCGCTCCTACGACTCGGTGGTGGCGCGCTGGATGGCGATGGTGTGGCGGCACGGCCATCTGACCTGGATCACCAACTCGGTGGGGCCGATGAAACCCATCGTGCCCCTGCTGTTCGCGGCACCGAAGTATCTCTCCGGCGACCTGACGCTGGGCCAGGTCACGCAGCTGGCCGCCGCCTTCGTCGAGGTGCAGATTGCCATCTCCTGGGTGGTGGACAACTACAACCGGGTCGCCGAGTGGTACGCCTCCGGCAAGCGCGTGATGGACATCGTGACGGCCTGCGATGGCATCGACGGCGAGATGCCCAAACCGCCCGAGAGGTCTCCCGAGACCGGGGGCGCCGTGCTCGCCCTCGACGGCATTGCCGTCTCCGACGGCAACTCCCGCAAGCTCATCTCGGCGGCGAGCCTCAAGGTGGAGCGGGGCGAGACTGTCCACGTCAGCGGCGAGTCGAGCACCGGCAAGTCGGTGCTGGTACGGGTGCTGTCCGGCCTGTGGCCATGCGCCGAGGGCGGCGTGGCGGCGCCGGACAGCCGCTGTGTCATGGTGCTGCCGCAAAAGAGCTACCTGCCGCTGGGCTCCCTCAAGGGTGCGCTGCTCTATCCCGAGCCGAAGCTCGCCGCGAGCGACGCCCAGCTCGCCGACGCCCTGGAGCGCGTGGGGCTTGCGGCCCTCGTGCCGCGCCTCGACGAGGTCGCGCGCTGGGACCAGGTGCTGGCCAGCGGCGAGCGCCAACGCCTCGCCATCGCCCGCCTGCTGCTGCACAAACCGCAGCTGGTCATTCTCGACGACGCGCTTTCAGCCCTGGAGGCTCCGGTGCAGGATGCGCTGCTGGCGCGCCTCAAGAGCGATCTGCCCGGCGTATCCATCGTCAGCTTCGGCCAGCTGCCGGCGCCGGACGGCCGCCACGACCGGCAGCTCGTGCTCAACCGCAACTCCGAGGGCGCGTTGCTCATGCCCCTCGGCGCCCCGGCATTGGCCGCCGCAACCTGAAACCGCAAACAAGCAACCCAAGGGCACGGAGGACGATGACCAAGCTCAACTACTGGAACGCCACGTGGAGCCTGGACGAGGCGCAGTGTCCCTGCGACGCGCATTTCGTCGAGTACCTAAAGCAGAGGCAGGCGAAAGGCGCCGCCATCTTCCACTTCGGCTCGGGCAATCACCACATCGTCGGCCTCAAGGCGGCCGAGGACGACAACGCCGTGCTCAGCATCACCGCCTCGCCGCAGGAATACGACGACTACGTAGAGCTGCTGATCCAGAACCCGCGGCTTGGCCACACCTACAAGGCCTACTTCGGCGACATCTACCAGCTCGACCCGCGGCTGCTGCCGGAGCTCGATTACGTCACGCTGTTCCACGTGGGCGAGTTCCGCACCCCCGACAACGACAGCTACGGCGCGCTGACTGACCTGGAGATGACGCTGGTGCTGGCCGACAAGGTTAAGGCTGGCGGCGAAATCCTCTTCTACACGGGCTCGTTCGCCTACGACAAAGCGGAGGCGGTCTCGCAGGAGCTGGTGAAGGTGAGACCCTTCGAGCCTGCCCCCGACTACAAGTCGCTCAAGGTCTACAGGAAGCGGGCCTAGCCGAGATGAAACGGGCGCTGACGATCTCAGAGGTGTATAGCCGCGCACTGGCGATGCTCCTGGTGGAGCGCGCGCGCTCCTTCTGGGTCGTGGCGTGCGGCATCGCGCTCGGCATCGTGCCGATCGCCGAGCAGGTGCTGCTGGCGCGCGTGGTGGACGCCCTGGCGCTCGGCCAGGGCGCCTTCCCAATCATCGGCCTGTGGGCGCTGGTGGGCCTTGTCGGCATCCTCGCCGGCGTGGTGGTTGCCGTGACGGCCGACCGCCTCGCCCACCGGCGCCGCCTGGCCGCGCTGGGCCAAGCCTTCGAGCATGCCATCATCCTGCCCATCAGCTACCATGCGGAGAAGGGCTCGGGAGCCGTGGTGCGCACCATCCTGGCCGGCACCGACGCGCTGTTCTGGAACTGGCTGTCGTTCCTGCGCGAGCAGTTCGTGGCGCTGGTCGGCATCCTGGTGCTGATCCCCACCGCCATCTACATGAACACCACCATGTCGCTGATCCTGGCGACGCTGGCGGTGGTCTACGTCGCCGCCAACGTGCTGGTGGCGCAGAAGACGTCGACCGGCCAGGCCGCCGTCGAGCAGTACCATGGCAACGTCTACGGCCGCGTCGGCGACGTGCTGGGCAACGTCACCGTGGTGCAGAGCTACGCACGCTTCGGCGCCGAGGTGCAGGCCATGCGCGCCATCATGGCCGATCTGCTGACAGCGCAGTACCCGGTGCTGACCTGGTGGGGCCTGTTGACCGTGCTCACGCGCACCGCCGCCACCGTCGCCATGGTGGCCATCTACGCCGTCGGCGCGGTGCTGGTAGGACAGGGCCGCATCAGCGTGGGCGAGGTCGTGGCCTTCGTCGGCTTTGCCGCCGTCATGATCGGCAAGCTCGACCTGCTGTCCGGTTTCGCGGTGCGCATCTTCCAGTACGCGCCCACCCTGCGCGGCTTCTTCGACCTGCTCGACGCCACCGAGGGCGTACGCGAGAAGCCCGACGCCCGGGCGCTCGCCAACGTGGTGGGCGAGGTGAGCTACGACGATGTGAGCTTCCGCTTCAAGGGCAGCGACCAGGGCGTGTTCGACTTGAGCTTCACGACCCGCGCCGGCAAGACCACGGCGCTGGTCGGCCCCACGGGCGCCGGCAAGACCACCACGCTGGCGCTCCTGCAGCGCCTGCGCTCGCCGGACGGGGGCCGCATCCTGATCGACGGCCAGGATATCGAGGACGTGACGCTCAATTCGCTCCGCCACCATATCGCGGTGGTGTTCCAGGACGCGGGCCTCTTCAACCGGTCCATCGCCGAGAACATCCGCATCGGCCGGCCGGAGGCGAGCGACGCCGAGGTGGAGGAGGCAGCCCGGCTCGCCGAGGCGCACGACTTCATCATGCGCAAGCCCGACGGCTACCAGTTCGTGATCGGCGAGCGCGGCGCCTCCTTGTCGGGCGGCGAGCGCCAGCGCCTCGCCATCGCCCGCGCCATCATCAAGAACGCGCCGATCCTGATCCTCGACGAGGCCACCAGCGCGCTGGACGTGGAGACGGAATCGCGTATCAAGCGCGCGCTCGACCGTCTGCGCCAGGGCCGCACTACCTTCATCATCGCCCACCGCCTTTCCACCGTGGCCGACGCCGACACCATCCTGGTGCTCGACCAGGGCCGCATCGTCGAGCGCGGCACCTTCCGCGAGCTGGTCGCGGAGCAGGGGCTGTTCGCGCACCTGGTGGCCGAGGGCGGTTTCAGCGTGCCTGGCGAGACGGTGGGCGAGGTGGAGCGCGAGAAGGTGGCGGACGACGCGTAGCAGGGTGCCTGCGCAGAGCTTTGTCGCCCCCGCGCGTGACGGCGCTCAAGCGCTCCTCGGCCTCTTCTGCGAGCGGGAGGGGCGAGCTGCGGCCCGCACCGACGTGTTCAGCGCCACGGCGGCGCGAATGAGCGCCCGCAGCGCCTTCCCATCGATCCTGTCGCCCTCATGGATATCGATGGCGCGCCGCACATTGCCGTCGAGGCTGGAGTTGAAGAGGCCCGCCGGGTCATTGAGCGAGGCACCCTTGGCAAAGGTCAGCTTCACGACAGCCTTATACGTCTCGCCGGTGCAGATGATGCCGTCGTGCTCCCACACCGGCACCCCCAACATCGAGTTCGACGGCTTTCTCCATTTCACCTCCTCGACCACCTCGGGATCGGCCTGCTTGATGAGTGCTCGGACCCGGGCGAGCGTCTCGCCGCGCCAATCGCCCAGCTTCTTGATTCTCGCATCGATCAGGTGGGAGGGGGAGCTTCCTGCTTTTGCTTCGGTCGAGTGGTTCTTCGTCCTCGTCATAGTGCCTGTGGCCTCCTTCCTGGCAATTTCTGCCGCTCCCGTCGTTGACGCGACAGCCCCTCTGCGAAACGCATGATCCTGCAGCTAGTCAGCCTTCGCCGCGATGGCTTCGATCTCGACTTCGACACCAGAACGCGGAAACGTCTTGACGACCAGAAGCGTGGCCGGCGGGTTATGGTCGCCCATTATTCGTCGGCGTATGGAGAAATAGTCCTCCAGGATGGACTTGTCAGTGACGTAGACAGTGAATTTTACAACATCATCGAACGACATGTTGGACGCGGCGAGAATTAAGCGGATGCGTTCGAAAATCACCTCGATTTGCTCCAGCGGCTCGTCGGGTATCGTACCGTCCAGCCGCGCGCCGACCTGTCCATTGCAGAACAGAAGCCTGGCGTTCGTAGGTACTTCCGTGCCATGCGCAGCATTGTTGGAATGAGCGCAAATTCGATCGTTGAGGGTATGGACCGTCAACATCGTCGCATTCCTCCACAGCTGAGTGATTCCGTCTTGGCCACGCCAGGCATTCGAGAGAGAAGACCAAGGTTCACGAGCTTGCAGTGAGAGTCTGCCTAGATCCAGCACGTGCGGGTCACATGCGTTCGCCGGGCAAGAGGCTCGCCTGCTTCACCCAGGCGGCGAACTGAGCTTCGTCGAGCTGGCCCTCGTAGATGTCGAGGTAGCGCACGTCCTTGTGCTTGGACTCGCCGGGCGGGACTGGACGCAGCAACGCGCCGCGGAAGAAGGTCACCTTGATGTACTTCGTGAAGCAGTGAAAGCTGAGGAACCAGACCCGGTCCTCGACGCCATAGAAGGGCGAGTTCCATTTGACGGCCTTGCGCACGCCGGGAACGGTGCGCTCGATGAGCGCGTCGAGGCGCCGCCCGATGTCGCTCTTCCAGCCCGGCATGGCCGCGATGTAGGCCTGCACGGGGGCATCGCCGTGGGCCTTCGCGATCTGAGGGTTGCCGCCGGAGAGGAGGGCCGGCTTTGCGCTCCTGCGGGACTGCGAGCTCGGCTCCGTCTTGAGCGACTTGGCCGCCTTCGACGCGACCCGCCCGGCGGCCTTCGTTGCGACCTTCGCGGACTTCTTTGACGCCCCTTCAGCAACCGAGGAGACCGTTCCGGTCGCGGGTTTGCTCATTGGTCCATCCTTTAGAGCGGGTCTTCGAGATGGTCGAAACAGGCTGCCGGGGGAGTTCACGCTCGCAATCGTCTCAGCATCCCATCGCGTCAGCCAGCGCCGTAAAGCTTGGGGCGATTACGTCCCAGTCGCGCTCGGCCTTGAAGTCCCTGCTCTGGTGCGGACCGTACTCCTGCGGGCGCGCCACGAAGCCTGTGCGCAGGCCAACGGCGGAGGCGGCGGCCAGGTCGCCGTTGTGGGCGGCCACCAGCATCACCTGCGCCGGCTCCAGGTTGAGCAGGGCGGCGCTGGCAAGATAGGCCTGCGGCAACGGCTTGTAGGCGCGGGCGGTCTCTGCCCCGAGGACCACGTCCCACGGCAGGCCGGCGTTCTTTGCCAGCCGCGTGAGCAGGCCGACGTTGCCGTTGGAGAGCGTGCCGATGATGTAGCGCGACTTCAATCGCGCCAGGCCCTCGACCGCGTCGGGCCAGGGCTTGAGCCGGTGCCAGGCGCGGTTGAGGTGGTCCGTGTCCGCCTCGCTCAGCCCGGCGATGCCGTACTTGGCGATGAGCCTGTCGAGGCTCTCCCGGTGCAGCACGTCGAGGATGGTCCAGGCGCGCCGTCCCGACCGCACCTCCTCCATGGCCGGCTGGTAGAGCCCGCGCCAGTCGTCGGTGAAGGTCTCCCAGTCGGCGGCAATGCCTCTGCCGGCGCCGAAGCGGGTCAGCTCCGCGATGATGCTGCCGCGCCAGTCGACGACGGTGCCGAACACGTCGAACAGCAGGGCTTGGACTTGCAGGTCGGTGCTCACGTCAATCCTCGCTGACAGCTCTCGGCTTGCACTGAGCCGTGTCAAGCCGGCGGTCCTATCCTACTTCTTCTGGTTTCCGGCGAACGCAGCTGCCAATCCAAGACCGATGAACAGGACACCGCTGACGTAGCGCTCGACCTCAAGATAGGCACGGCTGCGCTTGAGCCAGCGACCCGCCGTGCCGGCGGCGAGCGCATAGCAGCCGTCGGTTACGATGCCGAGCGCCGTGAAGAGGAGGCCCAGAGCAGCGACCTGCATCGCCACATGGCCGCGGTCGACCTCCACGAACTGCGGCAGGAAGGCGAGAAAGAACAGGGCCGTCTTGGGATTGAACAGATTGACGACGAATCCGTCCCGAAACAGGCGCCGATACTCCTTGCCGCGCACGCTGACACTGAGGTCAACAGCCTCGCTGCGACTGAAAATCTTCCTCAAGCCAAGCCAGACCAGGTAGGCAGCGCCCGCGTATTTGACCAGGCTGAACGCCAGAGCCGACGAGGCGAGGACAGCGGACAGTCCCAGAGCCGCGGCAGCGACGTGGACGAGCGTCGCCGTGTGGATGCCGAGAATCGACACAAAGCCTGCGAGCCGGCCCTGCTCGATGGAGCGCGCAAAGATATAGAGAACCGCGGGTCCCGGAATCACAAGCAGCACCAACGCTGCGCCGATGAACAGTCCGAGGTTGGCAGCGCCGGGGATGACGATCTCCATGGTCCGATCCGCCTCAATGAGCAACTCGTGCCCAGCAAGCCCGATGGGGAGTGGGCCTGTCAACAACACCGCGAGGCAAGGAGGGGAAGCGCCGAGGACTTTCAGACAGGCGGATTGAGCCGCGCGCCGCCTCCTGGCAATGATAGGGGGAAAATAGGGATGGGGCGGGGTCGGGGCGGCACCATCGGACCTGGGTACTGAGCCGGCAGGCCGTGGCGCATAACAGCTTCCTGTATCGAGTGGTAAGCTGGTAGGACGGGAAAGCCGTCGACACGACAGCCGGTTTGAACCCACCCCACCGGAATGGGGCTTTCGCCCTGACACATGGCTGTAAAGAGCAAACGATAGGGCTGATCGAGCAGTTGGGCCAAGGGAGGAACAGATGAAGATATCGCAGGCGTTGGGCTGGCTCGCGGCCGGCGCGGCTCTGCTCGGCGCCAACCCGGCGGCGGCGCAGGTCGAGATCCAGTGGTGGCACGCCATGACGGGTGCCAACAACAACGTGATCGTCGAGCTGGCGGAGGCGTTCAACGCCAGCCAGAAGGATTACAAGGTCGTGCCCACCTACAAGGGCAGCTACCCCGATACGCTCAACGCCGGCATCGCCGCCTTCCGGGCCGGCCAGGCGCCGCATATCCTGCAGGTGTTCGAGGTCGGCACCGGCACCATGATGGCGGCTACGGGCGCGGTGAAGCCCGTGTACCTTCTGATGAAGGAGGCGGGCGAGACGTTCGACCCCAAGGCCTACCTGTCGGCGATCACCGGCTACTACTCGACGAGCAAGGGCGACATGCTGTCGTTCCCCTTCAACTCGTCCAGCACGGTGATGTGGTACAACAAGGACAGTTTCAAGAAGGCCGGGCTCGACCCCGAGAAGCCGCCCAGGACCTGGCCCGAGGTGTTCGAGGCGGCCAAGAAGCTCAAGGCGGCCGGCCATCCCAACTGCGGCTTCGGCAATGCCTGGGTCACCTGGGTGAACCTGGAGCAGCTCTCCGCCTGGCACAACGTGCCGCTCGCCACCAAGGCCAACGGCATGGACGGCTGGGACACGGAGCTGAAAATCAACTCCCCCCTGCATGTGAAGCACCTGGAGAGCCTAATCGAGCTGCAGAAGGACAAGACCTACGACTACTCGGGCCGCACCAACACCGGCGAGGGCCGCTTCACCTCCGGCGAGTGCGCGATCTTCCTCACCTCCTCGGGGTTCTTCGGCAACGTCAGGGCCAATGCCAAGTTCGCCTTCGGCAACGCGCCCATGCCCTATTACCCCGACGTGGCGGGCGCGCCCCAGAACTCCATCATCGGCGGGGCGTCGCTGTGGGTGATGGGCGGCAAGAGGGCCGAGGAGTACAAGGGCGTCGCCAGGTTCTTCACGTTCCTCTCCGACACCGACCGGCAGGTGGACCTGCACAAGAAGTCCGGCTATCTGCCGATCACCAAGGCGGCCTACGCGAAGACCAAGGAGTCCGGTTACTACAAGGAGCTCCCCTACCTGGAGACGCCGCTGCTGGAGCTGACGAACAAGGAGCCGACGGAGAACTCGCGCGGCCTGAGGCTCGGCAACATGGTGCAGCTGCGAGACGTGTGGGCCGAGGAGTTCGAGGCGGCGCTGGCCGGCAAGAAGACGGCCAAGCAGGCGCTGGACGACGCCACGGCGCGCGGCAACGCCATGCTGCGGCAGTTCGAGCGCACGGTATCGCGGTAGACAGGTGTCAGACCCTCTGGGTCTGACACCATTGCACCGAACGTTGGGGTGGAGCCATGGTGTCAGACCCGGAGGGTCTGACACCTCCGGCGAGGGGCCATGCAGAAACGCGCAATCTTCGGCGGCAAGACGCTGCCCTATCTGCTGCTGGCGCCGCAGCTCATCGTCACCGTCGTCTTCTTCTACTGGCCGGCCAGCCAGGCGGTCTGGCAGTCGTTCCTGCTGCAGGACGCCTTCGGCCTCAGGACCGACTTCGTGTGGTTCGAGAACTACCAGGACCTTCTTCGCCAGGGCGACTGGTACCGCGCCATGGCGACCACCGCGATCTTCTCCGTCACCGTGACGGCGCTGTCGCTCTCGCTGGCGCTGCTGCTGGCGGTGCAGGCCGACAAGAGCATCAAGGGCGCCGGCCTCTACAGGACGCTGCTGATCTGGCCCTATGCCGTTGCCCCGGCCATTGCCGGCGTGCTGTGGCTGTTCATGTTCCAGCCCTCGCTCGGGCTGGTAGCGCGCGGCCTGCGCTCGCTCGGGATGGAGTGGAACCCACTGCTTAATGGCAATCACGCCATGGCGCTGGTGGTGATGGCCGCCACCTGGAAGCAGATCAGCTACAATTTCCTGTTCTTCCTGGCCGGGCTGCAGTCGATCCCGCGCTCCGTGATCGAGGCGGCGGCCATCGACGGCGCCAGGCCCGTGCGCCGCTTCTGGACCGTCACTTTCCCGCTGCTGTCGCCCACCGTCTTCTTCCTGCTGGTCGTCAACATCGTCTACGTGTTCTTCGACACCTTGGGTATCATCGACGCCATGACCGGCGGCGGGCCGGCCAAGGCGACCGAGACGCTGGTCTACAAGGTGTTCCTCGACGGCCGGCTGGGCGGCAATCTCGGCAGCTCAGCGGCCCAGTCGGTGATCCTGATGATCATGGTGATCGCGATGACGGCCGTGCAGTTCCGCTACATCGAGCGAAAGGTGACGTACTGATGCCCAACTCCGTGATGTGGAAAGAATTGACGGCGGAAGACCTGAGGGGCAAGGCGGCGGCCGATGCCATCGTCGTGCTCCCCGTCGCCTCCATGGAGCAGCACGGGCCGCACCTGCCGGTCGGCGTCGATACCATCCTGTGCGAGGGCGTCTGCAAGGCCGGCGCCGAGAAGGCGGCCGCGGACGTAGCCGTCGTCGTGGCGCCGACGCTGTGGTGCGGCATGGCCGAGCACCACATGGCGTTCGGCGGCACCTTCACGTTCGACATCCCGACCTACCGCGCGGTGCTGCTGGCCTTCCTCAGGAGCATCGAGCGCCACGGCTTCCAGCGGGTGTTCATCGTCAACGGCCACGGCGGCAACATCGCCGCGCTCAACGCCTTCCTGCCGGACTTCGCGCGCGAGACCAGCCTGAAGATCCGCTGCACCACCTATTTCGAGCTGGCGGCGTCGGACCTCGCGCCGGTGCTGGAGGACCAGACGAAGGTGCACCATGCCTGCGAGGTGGAAACCTCGCTGATGATGGTGCTCGCGCCCGATACGGTGAAGCATGACCGCCTGCCGGAGGCGTTCGGCGGGGTGGCCGGGTCGAGCACGCCCGATGCGTGGTACGCCCAGCCCGCGCGCTTCCGCTCGTTCAAGGAGCTGACCGCGAGCGGCGTCAACGGCGACGCCCGCCGCGCCAGCCGCGAGAAGGGCGAGAAACTGCTCGCCGTCTGCGCCGACGGCCTGGCCGATACCCTGCGCAGCGCCACGCTCTGGAGCTGACGGCCATGGTCGAGCGGCGCCGTCTTGGCGATCTCGTTCCGCACCTGATCCTGCTGATCGGCGTCGCCGTCGTCGCGTTCCCGGTCTACCTGTGCTTCGTCGGCTCCACGCTGCCGCAGGCCACCATCGCCAACGGCCAGATGACGCTCAGCCCGGGGCCGCTGTTCTTCGAGACCTACTGGCGCACGCTGTTCGTCGGCACCTCGGGCACCACGCGCGAGCCGGTCGCCACCATGCTCGTCAACAGCTTCGTCATGGCGCTCCTCATCGCCGTGGGCAAGATCGCGATCTCGATCGTCTCGTCCTACGCCGTCGTCTACTTCAAGTTCCCGCTGCGCATGGCGGCGTTCTGGCTGATCTTTGTTACGTTGATGCTGCCGGTGGAGGTGCGGATCTATCCCACCTACAAGATCGCCGCCGACTTGAGCCTGCTGGATTCGTACGCGGGTCTCACCCTGCCGCTGATCGCCTCGGCCACGGCCACGCTGTTCTTCCGCCAGTTCTTCATGACCATCCCCGACGAGCTGATCGAGGCCTCCAAGCTCGACGGTGCCGGCCCGCTCCGCTTCTTTTTCGATACGGTGCTGCCGCTGTCGCGCACCAACATCGCGGCGCTGTTCGTGATCCTCTTCATCTACGGCTGGAACCAGTACCTGTGGCCGATCCTGATCACGACGCGCGACAACATGCAGACCATCGTCATCGGCATCAAGAAGATGATCGTCACCGCCGATGCCCTGACCGAGTGGAACGTGGTGATGGCCACCGCCATGCTTGCCATGCTCCCCCCGGTGGCCGTGGTGGTGTTGATGCAGCGCTGGTTCGTGAAGGGATTGGTGGAGACCGAGAAATGACAGAGGGGGGAGTAGGGAATAGGGAGGGGGGAGTAGGGAATGGTGCGCGCGGGGAGCACGACGTTCCCCTACTCCCTATTCCCCACTCCCTATTCCCCTCTTCTCGGAGCACCCCATGGCCTCGGTGACGCTCGACAGCGTCCGCAAGGTCTACGCCGGCGGCGTGGAGGCCGTGAAGGGCGTGTCGCTCGCCATTCCCGACGGCTCGTTCACGGTGCTGCTGGGGCCGTCAGGGTGCGGCAAGTCCACGCTGCTCAGGATGATCGCCGGCCTTGAGACCATAACCGAGGGCACGGTCAGCATCGGCGGCAGGAACGTGAACCACGTGGAGCCCGCCGACCGCGACATCGCCATGGTGTTCCAGAACTACGCACTCTATCCGCACATGTCGGTCTACGACAACATGGCCTATGGCTTGAGGAACCGCGGCACGCCCAGGCCGGAGATCGAGCGGCGCGTGGCCGAGGCCGCCAAGCTGCTGGCCATCGGCGACTTCCTGGACCGCAAGCCCCGCGCACTCTCCGGCGGCCAGCGCCAGCGCGTCGCCATGGGCCGCGCCATCGTGCGCGAGCCGCAGGCGTTCCTGTTCGACGAGCCGCTGTCCAACCTCGACGCCAAGCTCCGGGTGCAGATGCGCATCGAGATCCGCCGCCTGCACAACCGCCTCAAGGCCACCTCCATCTTCGTCACCCACGACCAGATCGAGGCCATGACCATGGCCGACAGCATCGTTGTGATGAACCAGGGCCGCGTTGAGCAGACCGGCGCGCCCGGCCACGTCTACCGCTTTCCGGCAACGCGCTTCGTCGCCACCTTCATCGGCTCGCCCGCCATGAACCTGCTGCCGGGCCGGATCGTGGGAGCGGGCGAGGCCGAGCTCGCCGGCGGCAGCCGCATCGCCTTCGACGCGGGCGCCTTCGCGGTCGAGCCGGGCCGCGCGGTGGAGATCGGCATCCGGCCCGAGGACCTGCGGCTGGCCGGCGGTGGCGAAGGCGCACTGGCGTTCGCGAAGGACTTTGCCGAGGAGCTGGGCGCCACGCGGCTCTTTCACGGCACGGTTAATGACACCGCCGTGGTCGTGGCCCTGTCGGGACCGGCGCCCGCCGGCGACAGCTTCGGACTCTCCGTGCCGCCAGGGGCCGTGCATCTGTTCGATCCGGTCACCGGCAGCAGCCTGCGTCGGCGATAACTGGGACCAACGTCGGCTGAGCGGGTCGCGCTGGCGCGAGGCGCTAGATCACGAGCCCTGTGGCCTCGTCGATCAGGTGCATGTTGCCGAGGTCGGCGGCCAGGCGCAGGGGGGTGCCTTCGCGCGCGCCAGCGTTGGGGTTGACGCGGCCGCACACCTGGGTGCCGTTGAGGCCGAAATAAACCAGCGTCTCCATCCCCATCGGCTCGGTCACCTCCAGCCTGGCCTCGAACGGGACGGCCCCCGGCTCCAGGTGTCCGTGCGCCTCCGTGATGTGCTCGGGCCTGAGTCCCAGGAGCAGGCTGCCGTTGGCGGCGTGGCCCCGATACCGGACGGCCTTCGCTTCGGGGATGGGGAAGGCCAGGCTGTCGGTGAGGCGGATGGAGAGCGCGCCCGTCCGCTCCTCCAGCCGGCAGGGGATGAAGTTCATCGCCGGGGAGCCGATGAAGCCCGCAACGAACCTGGTGCGGGGCGAGTGATAGAGCTGCTGGGGCGAGCCGACCTGCTCGATGGAGCCGTTGTTCATGACGACCACGCGGTCGGCCAGCGTCATGGCCTCCACCTGGTCGTGGGTGACATAGACCGTGGTGGTGCGCACCTGCTGGTGCACCCTCTTGATCTCGGTCCGCATCGCCACCCGCAGCTTGGCGTCGAGGTTGGAGAGCGGCTCGTCGAACAGGAACACCTTGGGATTGCGCACGATGGCACGGCCCATGGCGACGCGCTGGCGCTGGCCGCCGCTGAGCTGCTTGGGCTTGCGGTCGAGCAGCTCCTTGATGTCGAGGATGCGGGCCGCCTCGTCCACGCGCTTCTTGATCTCGTCCTTCGGATAGCGCTTGAGCCTCAGCCCGAAAGACATGTTCTGGAACACGGACATGTGCGGGTAGAGCGCGTAGTTCTGGAACACCATGGCGATGTCCCGGTCCTTCGGGGGCACGTCGTTGACCACGTCGCCGCCGATCAGGATCTCGCCGCCGGTAATGTCCTCCAGCCCCGCGATCATGCGCAGCGTCGTGGATTTGCCGCAGCCCGACGGACCGACCAGAACGACGAATTCGTGGTCGGCGATATCGAGGTCGATGCCGCGCACCGCCTCGACCTCGTCGTAGCGCTTGACGATCTCGCGCAGTCTCACTTCCGCCATGTCATCGCAGCCTTTGTCTTACTAGCAGTGTCTGCTCAGCCCTTGGTGGCGCCGGCCGTGAGCCCGGCGATGTAGTAGTCCATCAGGAAGGCGTAGATGATGAGCGGCGGCGCGGCTCCCAGCAGCGCACCCGTCATGATCTGGCCCCAGTTGAAAACGTCGCCCTTGATGAGCGAGGTGATGATGCCCACCGGCAGCACCAGCTGCTCCGTGGAGGTTGTGAACGCCAGCGGATAGAGGAACTGCGCCCAACTCACGGTGAAGGCAAAGATGGTGGCCGCGATCAGCCCGGGAAGGGCCACCGGGATGAAAACCTTGGTGAGCGTCTGCAGCCAGCCGGCGCCATCGATCAGCGCCGCCTCGTCCAACTCCTTGGGGATGGAGGCGAAGTAGCCGATCATGATCCAGGTGCAGAAGGGCACCGTGAGCGTCGGGTAGAGGATGAGCAGGACGTACCACCGGTTGATCAGCTGGATGCCGGTCCAGTCGTTGAACACGGCGAACATCTTGAACAGCGGGATGAACAGCAGCGTGTCGGGCACCAGGTAGGTCAGGAACACGCCGGTGGCCAACGTCGCCGAGCCCCAGAACTTCATGCGCGACAGGGCGAAGGCCGCCGGCACGCTGATCAGCATGGTGATCGTCACCACGATCACCGAGACGAGGGCCGAGTTGCGGAAGTAGCCAAGGTATTGCGATGAGGTCAGAAGCTCGCGGTAGTTCTCGAGCGTGGGATTGAAGACCCACCAGGGGTTCCGGGCTGCCGAGATCTCCGCGCTGGTCTTCAGCGAGGTGATCAGCATGTAGATGGGCGGCAGCAGGAAGAAGATGACGAACAGGATCAGGAAGAAATACGACCACCGCAGCGCCCAGGTGCGGTCCCGGCTCATGCTGCCGTACTTCGGCCTGCGCGCGCTCTGCGCCGGAGCTGTCATCGCGGTCTCTGCCATCACACCTCGCTCCCCCGCCGGGTGATGTCGCGCAGGATGAAGATGGCGGCCACGGCCAGAATCGGCACCATGAACAGGGAGACGCTCGCGCCGAGCGGAATGTCGTTGCCCTGGATGCCCACCAGGAACGACCAGGTGGCGAACACGTGGGTGAGGTCGATGGGGCCGCCGTTCGTCAGGATCCGCACGATGTCGAAGTTGGCGAACGTGACGATCAGCGAGAACAGCGCCGTGATGGCGATGATGTTGCGCATCATCGGCAGCGTGATGTACCACATACGCTGCCACCAGTTGGCGCCGTCGATGGCTGCCGCCTCGTAGAGCTGGTCCGGCACCGACTTGAGCGCGGCGAGGTACATGATCATGAAGAACGGCGCGCCGATCCAGACGTTGACGAGGATCACTGAGAAGCGCGCCCAGTAGGCATCGCCGGTCCACGGGACCGGGCCAACGCCGAAGAGCCCGAGCACCCAGTTGAAGGCGCTGTAAGACGGGTCGAACAGCCACAGCCAGGCGAGGCAGCTCATGGCCGGCGGGATCACCCACGGCACCAGCAGCATCCCGCGCCACTTGCGCTGGCCCTTGGCCGGGATGTTGTGGACAAAGTGGGCGACGAAGAAGCCGATGAAGGCCTTGAACACCACGGCCGTGATGGCGAAGATGCAGGACTGCTGCACCACCTTCCAGAAGGTCTCGCGCTTGAACAGGAACAGGAAGTTGCCGAAGCCGACGAAGCGCTCCATCGACTTGTTGAGCGTCGCGAGGTGGATCGAATAGAGCGCCGGATACACGACCAGAAGCGCGATCAGAAGAATGAGTGGCAGCGTCATGACGAAGGCAATGGTCGACTTGCGCCGCATGGTCGCGCGGAGGCTCGACCGTCTGCTGATGGGGCTTGCGGCTTCGGCGCGGGGCAACGCTGCATCGACCATGAAGAACCTCACGATTGGCATTCTCCCTCTCCCCATGCCTCAAGAGGCATGGGGAGAGGGGACCAAAGGCAGCCTTAGGTGCGCATGAAGCCTTCGACCTCGTTCTCGGCCCAGGAGAGCACCGACTCCATCGGCTCTTTCAGCAACAGACGCGCCACCATCTTGGTCTGCACGCCCTGCACGTAGATCTGATGCGCGATCTTCGGCGGCGCGGGCGCCGCGGCGATCGACAGGACCTGGTGGTTGTACGGGTTGGGATAGTGATAGAGCGTGCCCTTGGGCGGCCCTTCCTCAGCCCAGGTCTTGAAGTCATCCAGCTTCTCGAACGACGGCAGGTCGTAGCCGGAGCTCGCCGCCACCATCTTCTCGGCCGCCGACCGCGTGGAGAGATGCCTGAGCAGGCTCTTGGCCGCCGACTTGTTCTTGCTGAAGCTCCAGATGCCCCACAGGTAGGGCAGGAACGGAGCATAGCGTCCGTTCGGGCCTGCAGGGAAGCCGTGCGTCCAGCACCGCTCGGCCACCTGCGGCGCGTCCCGCTTGGCGACCGCCCAGGCGCTCGGTGGGTTCATGATCAGCGCGCCGCTGCCCGAGATCAGCCACTTGTTGTTCGAGCTGTCGTCCCACGCCGGCGCGTCGGGCGGGAGCAACTGGGCGAGCTTGGCCATGAACTCCAGGGCCTGGCGCACCTTGTCCGACTTCACAGTGATATCGCCCTTCTCGTTCACGAGCATGGCGCCGTGGGCGTGGAAGAAGGCGCCGACCGAATCGACCGAGTCGGACGTGATGCCGAGGCCGATGCCGAACGGCTTGCCACCCTTGTGACAGGCCTCCGCCGCCTTGAGAAACGTGTCCAGGGTCCAGTTCTCGGCCTTCGGCGCGCCGCCGGCCGGATACATCGCCTGCACGTCGATCCCGGCCAGCGATTTCATCAGGTCGATGCGCGAGCACGGTCCCTTGATCTGGCTGCCGACGGTGGCGGGGATGACGCGCCACGTGCCCTTGATCTTGCCGAGATACTCGACGGTGCGGTTGACCTTGCCGTGCTCCTTGATGAGATCGCCCATGACGTCATCGACCGGCTCCAGCTGCTCGGCGTGCGCCTGCGGCTCCCAGGTCGGGAACGCCAGGATGTCGTGGCCCGATTTCGCCTGCGCTTCGGCCGCGATAGTGATGAGGTTCTTCTGCCCCTGCGAGGGGATGTAGTCGATCTGGACCTCGACGCCCTCCTTGGCGCCCCATTCCTCGGTGAGCGCCTGCGTCACCTTGTTGGCGCCGGGCACCCAGTGGTCCCAGAACCCGATGGAGATCTTGCCGGCTGCGTTGGCGGTGCGCACGAACGGCGCCGCGATCATGGTCGCCGATGCCGCCGCCGTGGTGGCCATGAAGCGCCTGCGGGTGATTCTCTTTCGTGTCATCTGCGTCTCCTCCTTTGCGGGGCGGGCCGTACAGGACCCGGCGCGCGCCTGAAGAAATTCTCACCGATGCGCACCCCTGGAGCGTGTCGGGGCGTTCTGCTTGTTGGAAAGGCCGTCCGCCTTCCGAAATCTGCTCCGCTGCCGGTCCTCCTGCTATTCGACCTTCGTCCGCATCCCGCGTACGGCCCGGCGCGGCCGGGCGGTTGCAACTGTTGACGGCGTTGCCCTCGCGTTGCCTCTGCGCTCGACATGTCGATTGGCTGCCCGGCCGGCCGACTGGCGGTCGCCCTGGCCGATGGGAGCTTCGCCGAAGTCCCGCGCGAAGCGCTCCTGCGAGCGGTCGAGATGCTCGGCCATGGCGGCCCGTGCCGCCGGCGGGTCGTGGGCGGCGATGGCATCGCGGACGACCTTATGCTCGGCGTGCGCCGCTCGCCACGTGGCCGGGTTCTCCATGTGCTGGGCGAGTCGCTGGAAATAGGGGTGGATGCGCTGGTCGAAAAGGTCGCCGACGCAGCGTTCGAGCACGGCATTGCCGTGCACCGCGGCCACGCCGATATGGAACCCGCGGTCGAGGGCGATCCACGCCTCCAGCGACGACCGCATGGCCTCCGCGTCGGCCAGCGCGGCGTCGAGCCGGGCGATGTCCTCAGGCTTCGCGACCCTGGCCGCCGCCTCGGCCACGGCGCTCTCGATGACGGCGCGGGCGCCGATCACGTCGAAAGGGCCCGCGATCGGGTCCGGAACCGGGGCTGCGGACGCCCGGTGGGGCTCGATGACGTGGATGCCAGAGCCAACCTTGATCCTGAGGCGGCCCTCCACCTCCAGCGCGATCAGGGCCTCGCGCACAGTGGGGCGCGACACGCCAAGCTTCTCGGCAAGGTCGCGCTCGGTGGGCAGCCGGCTGCCCACGGGAAATTCGCCGTCGTCGATGAGCTGGCGCAGCTGATCGGCGATCAGGCGATACAGTCGTCGCGGTGCGAGAACCTCGAGCGGCAAGCTCGTGCTCCTTTGCGCTTCTCTCCCGGAATGTAGCGCTTGCTCGCGCCTTTTGGTCTGACCATTTGACCAACGCCCGGCCGGACCTGTCAAGCCCGAGAAGGTGTCTGTCGTGTGAGCAGCCGCTCGCAGACATCGCTGGCCGCCTGGTGCAAGGAGCAGGCGGCGGCCTGGAGGCGCGTTTTCGTGGCCATCGATCGAGTCCCCCGTGGATAACCGGCCCGCTATCCTTTAGTGCGCCAGCTCGCCGCCCGCTTCTCGGCGAACGACGCCAGACCCTCCGCGGCCTCCTCGGAGCGGCGTTTGGCGGCGTGGCTCCGCACCAGCGCGTCGAAGGTGGCGCGATCGAAGCCGCCGCAGGAGCTTGCCAGGATGCAGGCCTTGGTCTCGGCCATGGCCTGCGGGCCGTTCTCCAGCAGCTTCCCCACCATCGCCTCACCGGCGGCGGCGAGGTCGCCTGGCCGCACCACCATGTGCACCAGGCCGATGCGGTGCGCCTTGGCGGCGCCGAACCGCTCGCCGGTCAGGGCGTAGCGCCGCAGCTGCCGCGCGGAAATCGCATCGCTGAGCTGCGGGACGATGATGGCCGCCGTCAGCCCCCACCGCACCTCGGAGATGGAGAACATGGCGTCCTCGGCGGCAAGGACCACATCGCAGGCGGCGATCATGCCGGTGCCGCCGCCGAAGCAGCCGCCCTGCACCAGGGCCACCGTGGGGACCGGCAGCCGGTTCAGGCCGTCCACCGCCTCCGCCGTGGCGCGGCTGATGCGCTCGTTCTCCCCGGCCGAGCCGCGGCTCACCATCCGGATCCATTTGAGATCAGCCCCGGCCTGGAAATGCCGGCCGTTGCCCTTGAGCAACACAGCCCGCAATTCCGGCCGCCCGCTCATCTCGCTCAGGGCGGCAGTAAGCCCTTGAATGAGCGCCTCGTCGTAGGCATTGCCGACCTCCGGCCGGTTGAGCGTGATGCGGGCAACGCCCCGCGGGTCCATCTCGGCGATAACGGGGCTGGCAGCGGGGGTCATCGAGTTTTGCTCCGTTCATCGCGAGGAAACGCACCGAATGCCCGCCGTCGGCGCGCGCCCCGAGCTTGGGCAGGCGACAGCACGGGTAGCCGCGACTGTAGCACGGCGCAGCGCCGGCCAGCGCCCAAGGGCAGGCCCAGGGTAGGTCAAGGGCAGCCCATGGGACACGGCCGCCGGGAAAATCGCGGGCGACGCAGGTCTTTGTTTGGTCATATCTTTGCCGTGTAGCTATAGAGGTAGAGGCTCACAGCAACAGGGATGCAGCGCGCTGCCGCCCGCGCCGACGCGGAAGCGTCGGGACGGAGGGGCGCTTGTCGGTTAGGGTTCTGCTCGGGGGCGACCGGAAGGCATGATGGCACGAAGCGAAGGCTGGCGTCGGCGGCTCGGCCGGACATTCCACGGTCCTTTTTCACTCGTGCTCGTGCTGGGATTGGTGGCAGGAGCGTCCACCGCCGTCGCCCAGGAGCAGTTCTGGGAGAAGACTTTCAGGAGCCGGCAGGATGCGTCGCGGCAGGCGGCACACGACGAGCGTGAGGAGCGCCGCCAGCAGTCCTACCAGCCTGGGCCGTCCTCCTTCCAGCCTGGCCAGCCCGGCCAGCCCAACCAGCTGAGCGACCTGCGCCCCGACCGTACGCCCTGGCGCAGCCAGGAGATGATCGATGCCCTCGAACGGGCGGTGGAGCGCTATCAGGCCATCGTCTCCAAGGGCGGCTGGCCCAATATCCCCGGCACGCAGGCGATCCGCCCGGAAGACAACGACGAGCGGGTGGCGCTGCTCTATCGACGCCTGTCCGTCACCGGCGAGTGGACTCGCCGGCCCACGCAGAGCCTGTTCGGCGTCGACTACTCGGAGGGCATGGAGGAAGCGGTGCGCCGCTTCCAGGAGAACAACGGCTTGCGTGTCACCGGTCGCGCCGACCGGCAGACGCTGCAGGCGCTGAACATCACCGCCATTGGCCGCCTGGCCCAGCTCCGGGTGAACCTGATGCGGCTGCGGGAGCTGGTGGCGCAGCGCCCGGAGGACCGCTATATCCTGGTCAACGCCGCCGCCTTCCAGCTGGAGGCGGTGGAGCGAGGCCAGGTGGAGCTGCGCCACCGCGTCATCGTCGGCAAGACGGAGCGGCAGACGCCCACCGTGCGCGCCATGATCCGGGCGCTCAATTTTTTCCCCTACTGGCGCGTGCCCGAGAGCGTGGCCACGCTCGACCTCATCCCGCGCCTCGTCAAGGAGCCGGAATATCTCCCGCAGGAGAAGATCCGCGTGTTGACCGGCTCGTACAACGGCCCGGAGCTCGACCCCACCAGCATCGACTGGCGCCAGGCCGACGGCAAGAAGCTGCGCTTCCGGCAGGATCCTGGCCCCTGGAACGCGCTCGGCTTCGTGCGCATCGACATGCCGAACTCCGAGGGCGTGTACATGCACGACACGCCCATGCGGCACCTTTTCAATCAGCGCTGGCGGGCCTTCAGCGCCGGTTGCGTGCGGGTACAGGACGTGTTCACCCTGGTCGAGTGGATCGCCAAGCACGAGACCGGCTGGGACCAGCCCGGGCGCAGCAAGGACATCCTGGCCGCCGGCCAGCCGATCGATATGAACCTGACCAAGCCGGTGCCGGTGTACTTCACCTACATCACGGCCTGGGCCGAGCCTGACGGGCGGGTCATGTTCCGGCCCGACCTGTACGGCCGCGACGGCGTGCGCGACCTCAACGGCGTGGCCGAACGCGACCCCGGCGACCCTCCGCCGACGCGGTTTACGCTGGCCCCCTGACCGGTGTCAGACTCAATCGCCATGTAGACCTTGTAGTAGTCCTCGCGCGTAATCCGGAACCCGTGGCGCTCGTAGAGCGAGCGGGCGGGATTGCCCTTCACCACACCGAGCGTGACCGCCTTCCCGCTATCCCTCGCGCGCTCGATCAGGTCGCGCAGCAGTCCCGTCCCGATGCCTCGACGCTGGTGCTTCGGGTGGACGAAGAGCTGCTTGAGGAAGAGATCCGTTTCCCTCTCCTCGATCTGCACCCAGCCGATGTCCTTTCCGTCGAGCACGACGATGCTCACCTCGCCGGCAACGAAGCGAGCGTCGAAGCCGGTCGTCTGCCGCGCCTCGTCCCAGGCGAAGCCGGCGCGCTGCGACACCTCGCGCATGTTGTCGAGGTAGAGCCCGCGCGCGAACGGCAGATCGCCGTCGCTGGCAGCACGGAGAGTGATCGGCATGGCTGTCCTCACGGCAGAGGGGTGCAAATGCCCTTGCTTATTGCACCCTGCTGCTGATCGTAGCTGATCATAGGGTGCAATAGGGCGCCAGCCCGTATTGCACCGCTTTTCCAGTCGGCGCTGGAGGAGCTGCGGTGCAATGCGCTTCGGTTATTGCACCCTACGGTTACGGCTTCCGCAGCTTCGCCCAATACTCCAGCCGTTTCCTGATCTCCGCCTCGAAGCCCCGGCCCGGCGGATCGTAGAACTGCCGGCGCGGCATGCCCTCGGGGAAGTAGCTCTGGCCCGAGAAGGCCTCCGCCGTGTCGTGGTCGTAGGCGTAGCCCGCGCCGTAGCCTTCCTCGCGCATCAGCCTGGTCGGTGCGTTGAGGATATGCTTGGGCGGTGCGAGGCTGCCGCCCTCCTTGGCGGCGCGCATGGCGGCGCCGAAGGCGGCATAGGCCGCGTTCGATTTGGGCGCGGTGGCGAGGTAGACCACGGCCTGCGCCAGCGCCAGCTCGCCTTCCGGGCTGCCCAGGAAGTCGTATACGTCCTTGGCGGCCAGCGCCTGTGCCACCGCCTGCGGGTCGGCAAGGCCGATGTCCTCGATCGCCATCCGCACCAGCCGCCGCGCGATGTAGAGCCGGTCCTCGCCGCCGTCCAGCATGCGCGCCAGCCAGTAGAGCGCCGCATCCGGGTCGGAGCCGCGCACCGACTTGTGCAGCGCGCTGATCAGGTTGTAGTGCCCGTCGCGCGACTTGTCATAGAGCGGCGCCCGCCGCTGCACCAGCTTCGTCAGCGCCTCGCGGCCGATCGCGGCCGCGCCGGCCGGCACCGCGCCTAGGATCTCCTCCGCCATGTTGAGCGCCGTGCGCCCGTCGCCGTCGGCCATGGCGATCAACATCACGCGCGCCTCTGCGTCGAGCGGCAGCGCCCGGCCCTCCACGGCCTCGGCACGTGCCAGCAGCCTCTCCAGCGCCGCCTCGTCGAGGCGGTGGAAGGTCAGCACCACCGCGCGCGAGAGCAAGGCGCCGTTCAATTCGAACGACGGGTTCTCGGTGGTGGCGCCCACCAGGGTGATGGTGCCGTCCTCCATGTAGGGCAGGAATCCGTCCTGCTGCGCCCGGTTGAAGCGGTGGATCTCGTCGATGAAGAGGAGCGTGCCCTTGCCGGTCTGGCGCCGCCCCTTGGCGCGGTCGAACGCCTTGCGCAGGTCCTGCACGCCCGAGAAGATGGCCGAGAGCTGCTCGAAGGCCAGCTGCGTGGCGTCCGCCAGCAGCCGCGCCACCGTGGTCTTGCCCGAGCCCGGCGGCCCCCACAGGATCATGCTCGCCAGCCGGCTGCTCCCGAGCATGCGCGTGAGTGTGCCGTCGGCGCCGACCAGGTGGTCCTGGCCCACGACCTCGGCGAGCGTCGTCGGCCGCAGCCGGTCGGCGAGGGGGCGCGGCGCCTCCGCCTCCATCCCCGCGGCCTGGAACAGATTGGTCATGCGCCGATCATAGCTGGGGCGGCATCCGAAAGCGAACGCGCCCGCGACCTGCGATGATTTCGGTGGACAAGGCTCGCGCTGCGTTGGCCTGACCGCAAGATCCTCGGTGTGCGCATCTCTGCATCCCGCTCTTTCGCCCGCATTGCCACCAATTTGCTTGAAATGGGTCTACGGTGAGCCGGGGCCGCCGATCGGCGCTGCTCGCCTCGGTCGGCGCCACGCGTCCCGCAAGACGAGAACAAACTTCGGAGGAAATCGCATGCACAGACGGGTCAAGCTGGCGGCCTCGTTGGCTGCCGTTCTCCTGGCGCTCCCGGCGCTGGCCCAGGCGCAGGGCGCCGGCACTCTGGAGAAGCTCTCCGACTTCAAGGTGACCGGCGCCGAGATCGACGTGCCCACCATCCCGCAGACCGGGCCGAGGGCCGACGCCATCAACAAGACGCTGCGCAAGATCAAGCTGCCCGAGGGCTTCAAGATCAAGCTCTATGCCATCGTCCCCGACGCCCGCCACATGGCGGTCGGTCCGCAGGGCGTGGTGATGTTCGTCGGCACCCGCAAGAGCAAGGTCTACGCCGTCACCGACCGCGACAAGGACCGCGTCGCCGACGAGGTGAAGGTGTTCGGCGCGTCGCTCAAGATGGCGCTGCCGAACGGGCCGTGCTTCTCCAAGGACGGCTTCCTCTACATCGCCGAGCAGAACCGCGTGCTGGAATATCCAGCCGCCGAGTTCTTTTACGAGAGCGCCGACGTGGCCGCCTTCAACGTGGTCAAGCAGGGCGAGCTGATCCCGCCGGAGGAGGTGAGCTACAACCACACCGCCCGCGTGTGCCGGATCGGCCCGGACAACAAGCTCTATATCACGCTCGGTCAGCCCTACAACGTCCCCGCCAAGGGCAAGCTCGACCTCTATAACAAGGTCGGAATGAGCGGCATCGTGCGCATGGACCGCGACGGCAAGAACCGCGAGGTGTTCGCGCACGGCGTGCGCAACTCGGTGGGCATGGACTTCAACCCCAAGGACGGCACCTTGTGGTTCACCGACAATCAGGTGGACGGCATGGGCGACGACATCCCGCCGGGCGAGCTCAACCGCGCCACCAAGGCGGGCCTGAATTTCGGCTTCCCCTGGCTCGGCGGCGGCAAGGTCCGCACCGAGGAGTACAAGGCCGAGACGCCGCCCGCGGATGTCGTCTTCCCCGAGGTGGAGATGGCCGCGCACGCCGCCGACCTGGGCATGCACTTCTATGTGGGCAGCCAGTTCCCGGCGAAGTACCGTGGCGGCATCTTTTCCGCCCAGCACGGCTCGTGGAACCGCACCAGGCCGGTGGGTGCGCGGGTGATGTTCACCAGCCTCAAGGAGGACGGCACGGCGGACAAGACCGAGCCCTTCGCCGAGGGCTGGCTCACCGCCAACGGCGAGTATCTCGGGCGGCCCGTCGACGTGGCCGAGCTTGCCGATGGATCGCTCCTGATCTCGGATGATCTGACGGGCGCCATCTACCGCATCTCGTATGGCGAATAGCCAACGCCACAGCGCTCTCCCCGTCCGCGGGGAGAGCGCCCGCCGCGCGGCCCTGCATCGCAGCCTTCGCGGCCTGGCTGCCGTCGCCCTCGGAGCGGCGATCGTGGCCGCGGGGGATGGCGTGGCGGCCCAGGACGCGGCCGTCAGCCGCCAGAAGGCGCTCCAGTGCCAGGCCTGCCACGGGCTGGACGGTCTTGCCAAAATCCCCGGCGCCCCGCACCTCGCCGGCCAGGTCCAGGACTACCTGGTCGCCGCCATGCGCGACTACAAGAGCGGCGCCCGCAAGAACGAGATGATGGCAGTGGTGATGCGCCAGCTCACGGAGGAGGACATCGACGACTTGGCGGCCTACTACGCCGGCCTCGATCCCAGGGCGAAGGGCGAGCGCTAGAGCGCTTTCAATTTCGTATGAGGTGCGACAGATCATCCGACACGGGCTTGGTGGCCGCCGGCTGGATGTTTTCACGCGGGCTGCAGCTCCTTGCGTGCGGCGGCAACATCAGGTCGATCCTGCCTGGCGATGCCAAGGGCAACGCGGGGGTGAGCCAGTGACCTGCTGCGGCGCGGCAGCTCGGCAAGGCTGGTGCGGCGATCTGAGGGTCATGTATCATGGCCCCACTCACGGCCATCGCGCGATCGGCACATGGGTAAGTCGTCTATAATCTTATTGCGTGGCCAGCCCAACAGGCGGCGCGAGGAATTCATTTATTCCTGCGGATAGCGCCAGACTTTCTCCTGCTGACCGTCATCCAGGACCCACTGCGGCAGCGACAATCCCGGCGCGACATCGCTGAACACCATGCGAACACGCGTGCCGATGCCGACCTGCCGGACGAGCTCGGGAGGCGCGAGTTTGCCGTCGGGCGTCGCCAGGTTCCCGACCACGCGCAAGGCCTCGTGCTCGGTCGGCTTGCCCTTCTGGACGTCGAGATCGACGAGCAGCACGAGGTAGGGCGTGCGCCCCCTGAACGCTGGCTGGATGGCATGGTGCACCTCCGTGTAGGAATGCACCGTGCCTTTACCCTCTACCGGCGCCCATTTGGACGCCCCGCCCATGCACCAGGGACACGCCGTGGCGGGCGGATAGCGCAGGAGACCGCAGCCGTCGCACTGCTGCAGGTGAAAATCATGCGCGGCGCAATATCGGAAATACGCAAGGTTCTCGACGTCGAGGTCGTCGATGCTCAATGACATGCCCAGGTAGTCTGCAACGATCGCCATGGCTCACCCCCTCAACCGCGCCGCATCACCATGGCGGAGCCCGTGCCGGGCGTCGCCCACCCGAGGTTCGCGGTCAGCTCGCAGCGCTCAACCTGCCGGCATCCGCCCTCGCCGTAATCGTAGGTATGCTTCCGTTTCCCGTCGGGACCGACGGGGCAGCTGTCGTCGGCGTCGTGGCGTAATTGACGCACGTTCTCGATAACCATGCTCATGCCGTGCGTGTAGCCCTCGCACAGATGGCCGCCGCTGGTGTTGTTGGGACGCCGGCCGCCGAGCCGAATGGTGCCGTCGCTGACGTATTGGCCGCCCTCGCCCTTCTTGCAGAAGCCGTAGTCCTCGAGCTGCAACATGGTGGTGAACGTGAACGCGTCGTACGAGCCCGTGACATCGATGTCCTCAGGGCCGACGCCCGAGTTCGGCCACAGGATCTCCCGGGCGAAGCGCCCGGCCACGGTCGAGATTGGTCCCGCTTGGTAGTGCATGTCGCTGCGCGGCTTGCAGCACCGCCCCACGACGCCGCGGATCAGCACGGGCGGGTGGCGGCAGTCGCGAGCCCGCTCCGCCGAGGTGACGACAATGGCCGTGGCGTTGTCGGTCTCGACGCAGCAGTCCAGGAGGTGCAGGGGCTTGCAGATGATGCGGCTGGCGAGCACCTCCTCCACCGTCACGCGCGTCTTGTAATAGGCCTTGGGATTGTTGGAGGCATGCGTGCTGTGAGCCGCGCGCACGGCCGCGACCTGTGCCGGCGTGGTGTCGTAGTCGTACATGTGGCGCATGAAGGTGAAGCTGAACATCTGACCCGCGCTCTGCCATCCGTACGCCCTGTTGTGCAGCATCTCGCCGTTGACGGGCACGGCCGAGCGTGCGCCGGTGCCGCCGATGCGCACCTGGCTGTAGCCGTTCATGGCGCGGAAGATGGCGACCGTCCGGCACAGGCCGGCCTCGATCACGCCGATGGCAATGCCGACCAGCGCCTCCGTCGACGACCCTCCGCCGAACACGTCCATGTAGAAGTTGAGGCGGATGCCGAGGTCGCCGGCAATGAAGGTGGCGAACGTGGAGTCGCCCATCTGGTAGGATAGCATGCCGTCGACATCGGCGGCCGTCAGGCCCGCATCGCGGATGGCATTGCCCACCGCCCAGGTGCCGAGCGCCCGCGTCGTCATGCCGGAGCCGCGCGTATAGGTGGTCTCGCCCACCCCGACGATGGCGTACTTATCCCTGAGATGCTTGGGGCTCGATGCATCCATCTCGGCGGGAAGAGGCATGGGGCGCCATCCTTGGTCTTGCCGGTTGCAGTAGATAGGCGGCGGCGTCAAAGCTAGCGGGGAAGTCCTGATCAGACCAGGGCTCGAGCAAACAACCGACCGTCTGCGCCGACGACGCGGGGTGGGCCTGGTGAGCCGGCGCAGGACGCTACTCGCGGCGCGGGCTCGAGCCACCGTCCGCAGGCATTACCGCCCCTGATGAAGTTGGCCTCGGCGCGCGAGGCAGCTCAGTAGAGTTCCATCAGGCGGGCGTTGTCCTTGAGGTCGTCGGGGGGCGCATCGAGGATGAGGGCGCCGGCCTTCATGACGACGACACGGTCGGACACCTTCAGGGCCTCGCGAACGTTCTGCTCGATCAGCAGGATGCTCAGGCCCTGCTCCTGCTGCAGTGCGCGGATGGGTGCGAGCAGATCCTGGAACAGCTTGGGCGCAAGGCCGATCGAGGGCTCGTCCATCAGCAGACATCGCGGGCGGGCAAGCAGTGCCCTACCGATGGAGACCATCTGCTGCTGTCCGCCCGAGCGCAGGCCGGCGCGCTTGCCGTAGAAATTGCGCACCGGAGGGAGCACGTGCATGACCCAGTCGACGCGTTCCGCATAGTCTGCCTTGGGAACGCCCGCCGACCACATTCCGAGTGCAAAGATCTCCTTCACGGTCAGCCCGGGGAAGATGCCGCGGCCTTCCGGCACCAGGGCCACGCCCTGCGCCGCCAGCGCGCGGGGGATGTGCCGTGGCAGAACGCTGCCGTCGACCAGCACGCGCCCGGCCTCCTGGCGCACGAGGCCGAACAGGGTGCGCATCAGCGTGCTCTTGCCGGCGCCGTTGTGGCCGATGATGCACAGCACCTCCTTGGGCCGCAGCTCGACGGAGACGTTCAGCAGCACGAGCTTGCCGCCGTAGCCCACGCGCAGGCTCTCGGCCTTCAGGATGGGAGGCGGGCTCATCCCGAGCGCTCCCCGAAATAGATGGCGGCCAGAGCCGGGTCCGACAGGATGGCCTTGGGCTCCCCCTCGGCCAGCAGCCGGCCCTGGTCCAGGAATGCGATGCGGTCGGAGATGCCCTGCACGATGTCGAGATTGTGCTCGATGATGCAGATGGTGGCGCCTTCGCGCACCTGGCGGCGCAGCAACGACAGGAAGCGCTCGTAGGAGCCGGGATCGAGCCCCGAAGCCGGCTCGTCAAGCAGCCACAACCGTGCACCGGAGGCCAGGATGCGCGCCAGGCTTAGGAATTTCCGCTCCGCATAGGCGAGGTCGACGGCGCGGGCGTCGCGCTTGTCGGCAAGGCCTGTGGCGGCAAGCGTCGCTTCGACGCGCTCCCGGCGCGCCTTCTTGGCTGCGGCACCGCCGGTCTGCCACAGCCACGCGCTGCGCTCCGTGACGGTCTCGATGTTCTCCTCCACCGTCATGCTGGCGAACAGCTTGAGATCCTGAAACGAGCGGCCGATTCCCAGTCTCGCAATCTTCCAGTGTGGCAGGCCCAGGATCGACTGGCCGAGCCACGTCACGTCGCCACGATCTGGCGCGAGGTGGCCGGTGATGAGGTTGAAGAGCGTCGTCTTGCCAGCTCCGTTGGGGCCGACGAGGGCGGTGATGATCCCGGAGCGCAGCGCGAACGAGACGCCATCCACCGCCTTCAGGCCGCCGAAGGTGATGGCAAGGCCAGTGGCCTGCAGCAGGACGTCGCCTCCCAGGGTCATGGCGCGCCGCTCTGCCTGACCTTGGGCTTCTCCTGGAAGCCCCACACACCCCCCGGCCGCCAGATCATCAGCAAGACCATCGCCAGGCCGTAGACGATCTGCTGGATCGAGCCGATCTCGGTCGGCGGTAGATACGGCAGATAGCTGAGGCCCGCTGGCAAGAGCAGGATGAGGATGGTCCCGACCACCGGCCCGAGCAGCGTAGCCGTGCCGCCGACGATGACCATCGCCATGAGCTGGACGGAGGTATCGAGCGTGAAGCTCTCGACGTTGATGAAGCTCAGATAGAAGGCGTAGAGCGAGCCCCCGACGGCGCACAGCGCCGATGAGAACACCACCGCCGTGGTCTTGATGATGGCGACGTTCTTGCCGTAGGCCCACGCGGCAGTCTCGTCGTCGCGGATCGCCTTCAGGCTGCGGCCGAAGCTGGAGCGAACCAAAGCACGGACGATCAGGATGATCAGAACCAGGCAGCTCAGGGACAGCAGCAGGAAGTGCTCGGGATGCGTCACCTCGAGGCCCAGGATACGGGCCGGCGGGATGTTGGTAACTCCGCCGATGCCGCCTGTCACCGACTTCCATTCGGTGAACACCGTGATGGCGAGCATTTGCAGGCCCAACGAGGCAGCCACGAAGTATTCCCCGCGCACGCGCAAGGCGGGCAGCGCCAGGGCGAGCGAGATCAGCGCCGCGAGCGCCATAGCGGCAGCCGTCGCAGAGAGGAAGCCCGCGCCGAGCTTCATGGCGACGAAGGTCGCCGTGTAGGCGCCGACACCGAAGAACAGGGCATGGGCGATCGAGAAGATGCCGGCGTAGCCCAGGATGAAGTTGAGCGTCACCGCCAGGATGGCGTTGATCGAGATCAGCACGGCGAGATTGATGATGTAGGCCCACATGCCGTCCGCCTCACTTGACGCCGTGCGGCCGGCCGAAGAAGCCGGACGGCCGGAAGATGATGAACACGAACAGGACCACGAAGGTGACGGCCTCGCTCCACTGCGGATCGAGGCGCCACAGCGCCAGGTTCTCCGCCAGGCCGAGCAGCAGACCTCCGCACGCCGCGCCCCGCAGCGATCCGATGCCGCCGACAATGGTAGCGGCGAGACTGATCAGCATCACGTGCGCGCCGATCGCCGGGTTCAGGCCAGCCGTCATCGACGTGAAGATCGCGCCCGGCACGACGATGGCCGAGCCGATGGCGAAGGCATATTGGGCCACCCGGGCAGGATCGAGGCCGAACACACGGATCAGGTCGGGATTCTCCGACAGCGCGCGCATCGCCATCCCGGTGTGCGTGCGCGACAAATAGAGCGTCAGCGCCGCGAAGACGATGACCGCGACGACGATCGATACCGCGGCGACGGGCGCGACGAACACCCCCGGCATGACCTCGACGCTGCGGCTGAGGCTCGTGGTCACCGAGGCAAAGCTGCGACCGAAGATGGTGCCGATCAGGTTCTGCGCGATGATCTGGACGCCAAAAGCGGCGATGAACACTGTGAAGAACGCGCCTTCGTGCCGCTGTATCGGGCGGTAGACAACCCGCTCCATGAACAGCCCGAACAAAACGGCAGCGAGCGCGGCGATCAGCGCCGCAACCGGCCATGGCAGATGCAGCGCCTCAACGGTCCACCAGAACAAGTAAGCGGCAATCGCGAACGCAGCGCCGTGAGCAACGTGAAAGACCTTGGTCGCGCCGAAGATGAGCGAGAAGCCGACCGCTGTGAGCGCGTAGATTGCCCCGAGCTGGAGGCCGTTGATGACGAGTTGGAGCAGGAGCACGACTTGGCTACGCTACCTCGGCGCTACTTGGCCATTGTTCCAGCCTTGACCAGCTTGCCGGCGCCGGTCCCGTCGATCTCATTGATCTGGATCGGCATCGACACTGAGCCGTTGGTCAGGAATTCCATCTTGGCGCCGACAAGGTCGAATGTGCCCGAGGCTTTGCGCTGCTTGAGCAGATTCTCGCCGGTGATGGGTTGGCCGGCATTCTCCAGGGCCTGTGCCAACTTCACGAACACCATGACCGCATTGTAGTAGTTGGCAACGTAGGCGTTGGGCTCCTTGTTGGTCTTTGCCTTCCAGTCCTTAGCGAGCCGCTCGCTCATGCCGGGGGCGGTCCAGTCGACCGACTGGCTCGGGAACAGCGCACCCTTCGCTTCGGGCAGCTGCGTAACAGTCGGCGAGGAGAACGCCGAGTAGCCGGCGAGCTGTTGAGGGACGCCGTTGTCGCGCAGCTGCTTGACGATCTGCGCTTGCTGCGCACCGAAGGAGGCTACGAACACAAGGTCTGGATTCGCCCCGCGCACCTTTGCCGCGATGCTTGCGAACTGCTGGGCATTGCGTGGCACCTGCAGCTCGACGACCATCTGGCCGCCGGCCTTGGGGACGTTCTCCTGCAGCTCCTTTTGGATGGCCTCGCCGGCCGGATCGTCGACGTAGACCAGCCCAATCTTCTTGAGCCCCCGTTCCTGCACGAGATAAGGCGCTATCACCCGGATCTCCAGGTTGACCAGGGGAATGACGTTCCAGAAGTAATCGCCGAGCTCGGCCAGGTCCGGGCCGATGCCGCCGCCGTTCACACTGACGACTTTGGCCTTATCGCCGATCGGGGCGATCGCCTTGGAGACGCCTGTGAAGGCCGAGAGGACGTAGGGCACCTTGTCGACATTGACGAGCTTGTTCATCGCGATGACACCTTGCTGCGGTGTCGCCTGACTGTCCTCGAACTGGATGACCAGCTTCTTGGAAAGCATCTTGTCGGCGTTGGCGTGCTCGGCAGCGAGGTTGGCGGCCCCGCCGAACAGCTCTCCATATTCCGCGTTGGGCCCGCTCATGGGCAGGTTCGCGCCGATCTTGATGTTGTCCTGTGCGGCGGCTGTTGCCGCGGCCAGACAGACGGCAGCGAGCAGCGAAAGCAAGCGAGCAATGACCATATGTCCCCCCTGAGCGGCTATTCTTGTAATTGTGGGAATGAAAGCACAATGTCCTGGATCAGGCAACGAGGCGACGAGCTGTTGTTGAGCGGCCCGCAGCGGTCGAAGCCGTTTGGTAGCTCATTCGACACGCGTCGGAGGCAGACGGCCATCTACCCCTCTGAGCACGACAGACTGCACCATCTCCCCTGAGTTGGCCTTTCAACCTCTGGAGGCGAACTCACTCACCAGTTGCGGGAGAACAGCCTGACGAGGGAGGCTTGCCCAGATGCGCTCTCTAGTATTCCGTTGTCGTGTGAATTCAAACCACTAATCTGGCTTCGGGCTTTGGCTAAATCCCGAATACGCCTTTTCACCGGTTCGATATTCTCCGCTTCGGGCACACGAAGATCGAGAGCATCGTGCGCCATCTGCGCATTGAGATCGATGATGCCATCGAGATCGCGGAGAAGATCGACATCCGAAGCGAACGCCGTGTGAACGCGGTCACTGTACTACACACAGCGGACGTGGTCGGCGACACGCGGACCGTCGCCGATTGCGTTCGGAAACGTCGGTTCTTTTATAGTTCTATCGCATGCGCCATGGGCAAGAAGGTCACCAACCTGCCCTTTTTTCTGCCTGTTCGAGGCCAACATCAGCGTAGTCCAGCGATTGCCGGAGCACCGGGTGAATTTGGCGAAGTTCGGAGGGCTCGACCGTCTTTCATGTCAAGCTGCCAGAACGAGGCTGGGCGCGCCCTTGCCCCGCACTTCCGTCTCCTCGAACTCTGCGGCGGTGATCGCTCGGTCGAGCGCGGCGCGCAGCTCCTTGGCGCTTTCGAGTGTCAGCTCGATACCGGCGCGCGCCCCTGGGTCGAGGCCGGTGTTGATGAAGTCGAGCGTGATCACGTCGGCCAAGGGTGCGTGGCGTGCATGGTCATAGGCGACCACAGCGTGCGTTAGCGAAAACCAATGGTCTCCGTGCTTGGCCACGCCTTCCGCGGCGATGACCTCGATAATCGATGTGCACATGCGCAATCCTCCTACGCCGCCAGATGTTTTGCGAAGAAGGCGAACACCTTGCTCCAACCGTCCATCGCCTGTTCGGGCCGGTAGAGCGGCCGGTGCCAATAGAAGATACCATGGCCGGCACTGTCATAGCGGTAGAACTCATAGGTCTTGCCGTGCTTCGTGAGCTCGGCCTCGTGCAGGTTCACCTGCTCGGGACTCGGCGCGCGGTCGTCGTTGCCGAAGATGCCGATGAGGGGGCACGAAAGATCCTTCGTCATGTCGATGGGCGCGACCGGTGTCTTGGCATTGAGCTCCTCCTTGCCCATCACGACGCGACCGCCCCAGAGATCGGCGCAGGCATTGACGTCCTTTTTCTGGCAGGCATAGAGGAAAGCGTGCCGGCCGCCCGAGCAGGAGCCGAAGAGGCCGACCTTGCCGTTGTGGTTGGGTTGTGCGCGCATCCATCTCACCGCGGACTCGGTATCGCCGACCATTTGGCTGTCGGGAATACCGCCCTCGGCGCGCACCTTCGCGGCTACGTCGTCGGGGTTGCCCTCGCCCGAACGCTGATAGAGGTCGGCGCAGATCGCGAGATAGCCGTGATGCGCGAACCGCCGCGTCGTCTCAATGTAGAATTCGCTCCACCCCGGAAGATGGTGGATCAGCACCACGCCCGGAAAAGTGCCTGGACCGGACGGCTTGGCAACGTAGGCAGTTATCGGCGTGCCCTTGTCGCCGCTGATGGTCACGTTCTCGCAGGTCATGCCTCGGTAGAACGACATCGGTGCTCCTCCACAGCGCGCCGGCTCGTCGGTCGGTGCAATAGGGTCGCGCGCGCCTTCTTCGATATCCGGACAATCGAGGTCGTGGCAACTCAAAGAGACGTCGCTGAACGCAGCATTCACCGCTGGGAGGATGCACACAAGCTCAAGGACGTGCTGCTCGCAGGACGGGGCGCAGCCACGTTAAGGGGATGCGCTCCTGCTCCAGGCGCACGGAGCGGCCGAGCCGGTCGTAGCGCAGGTCGGCGTAGAGCGCGGCTTCCTCGGGCGTCAGGCGGTCGAGGGTCGCGACGTGGGGGGCCTCCTCAGTGGTCCACAACGTCCGGTGCGCCATCAGCGTCGCGCGGTCCATGAGCAGCGAGTGGGCTCGAGGCAAGCTCGCGCGCAGGCGGTCCAGCATGGCAAAGCCATGCGTGTCGAGGTCGCCCCAGTAGTGGACGTCGCGATCGGCAAGCCAGCGCGCGGCCGCGATCAGGCTCACCGCATGGCCCAGGCCGAGTACAATCATGCTGTCGGGCATCGGCGGGAACGCGAGGCCGGTGATCTCGTTCTCGACCACGAAGACCCGGGCGAAGTTCAGTGACAGCCCGGCGAATTGATCGGCGGGTACAGTGAGGTCCGTGAGCCCGGCAATGGCGTGACGCGCATCGAGGATGCGGAAGCGCACGAGGCTCGGCTTGGCGCGCAGGCCGTAGCGGTCCTCGAAGCCCCGGGCGCCGGCAGCAGACGGCTCGATGGCCTCGGCCGGCAGAACGACGTCGAGCAGCTCCGCCAGGAGGCCCTTGCGTGCCTCGATGAACTTGGTGTGGATGCCGGCCACATCGATCTGGCGCGCGTAGAGACCTGAGCGGGGATGGGAGCGGAACCAGGCGAGGCAGTCGAGGAGCCGCTCCCAGTCGTCCGCATGATCGAGCACGGCGAGCGGCTTCCTCGCAAGCCAGTTGCGCAGCTCGGGCAACCGAGCGAGCGTCGCTTGCACCAGGGCATCGAATTTGGCCGCCTCCGCTGTCTTACCGAGCAGGGCAAGCGCGTCAGCCCGCGTCGGGACGCGGATGCCGGCCGGTGCCTTGTTGCGGCCGAGTTGGCGATTTCTCGTCTCGTCCCAGACGATCTCGTAGCCGCTGCCTTGCTTGGAGCGCGATCCGGTCTCCAGGGCTTCGATCCAGGTCCGTACACCCTCGAAGCGCTCACCGAGCTCGCGTGGTGACGGGCGGCGCAGTTTGAGCGGCAACGGAAACTGCAGAAGGGCATCGCCCGCGGCCCGCTCCGCCTCCGTGACGGGAACAGCGCAGGCGAGCAGGCGGCCTTGGTCCCACAGCCGCTGCACTTGCGCCACAAGCTCGTCTGGGCCCGTCCACGCCATCGTGCCACCGTATCGTGTCACCCGGCGCGGCGCAGCTTCTCGGCGCGGTATTCCTCGATGGTGAGGTTGCGCAGCCGGGAGCGGCGGCCCTCCTCGTTGTGCACGAAGCCGACGGCGGCGACGTAGGGCTCGATGATGTGGATCTTCTGGAGCGGCGTAACGATCAGGAGCTGCAGCCCCATCTTCTTGAACAGATCGAGGCCGAAGCGTGCGGATTCGTCCGAGCCGCGCCCGAACGCCTCGTCGATCACCACGAAGTGGAACGCGCGCGAGCGCAATGAACTCGTGTCGAGGCCGAACTGATAGGCGAGGCTGGCCGCCAGGATGGTATAGGCGAGCTTCTCCTTCTGGCCGCCCGATTTTCCACCCGAGTCCGAGTAGTGCTCGTGCTCGCTGTCGTCGGAGCGCCAGCGCTCGGACGCCGAGAACACGAACCAGCTGCGCACGTCCGTGACCTTGCGCGTCCAGCGCTTGTCGAGCTCGGCGGTCCCTTCGCGGCCCTGGAAGCGCTCGATGATTCGCTTCACCTCCAGGAACTTGGCTTCCGAGTAGGCCTGATCGTCCGATCCCGTCAGCGACCCCTCGGTGCAGGCGCGCAGGCCGTGCTGGAAATCGCGCACCTCGGCATCGGTGGTCGGCTCAGCCTCCAGCACGATGTAGCGCCCGCGCTCGTAGTCGATATCGCGCAACGAGCGGTTGATGATGTCGATGCGCTCGCGGATCTCGTCCGCCTCGCGCCGGAGCTGCGACTGGAAGCCCGCGACCTCGCGGATCGTGTTCTCGTTGAGCAGCGCCTTGAAGCGCGCCTCGAAGCGCGGCAGGCCGTCGCTCTCCAGCGCCGCCAGCATCTGCCGGTACTCGCCGGCCGCCTCCACCGAGGCATCGACCTCGCGCGTCTCTTCCGGCCACAGGTTGCCGTAGTCGCTCATGGCCTTCGTGACTTTCTCACGTACGCGGGTAAGCTTGTGGGTCTCCGCGTTGATGCGCGCCTGCAGCCATTCCCGCATGTCATGCTCGCGGTTGCCGCACGTCTCTACAGTCAGACGGTGCTCGCCGAGCGCCTCGGGGCGCAAGGCCTCCAACGTTGGGAAATATCGTGCGCGCAGGTCCTCGGCGAGGGAGGCAACATCGGCTTCGGCGGCGTCCTTTTGCCGCCCGGCTTCGGCGCGGCGTTCGTCGAGCTTGGATCGCTCGGTGGTATCCTCATCGAGGCGCTTTTGAGCGTCGGCGATGGCCTGCTCGACGTGGTCGAGCTGCGCCTTCAGCGTCTTGAGCTTGTCGGAGCCCTCCCCCAGCTGGCGCCGCTCCGACTCCAGCCGCTCGATCTCCACGGCCAGGTTGCCCCAGTCGAGGTCGTTGAAGCTGGCGTAGACCGAGAGCTGCTGCAGCATGCCGAGCCGGTCGCGCAGCGCTGTGCGCTCGCGTCCGAGCCGGGCGATCTCGGCGGCCATCTTCTGGATGCGTGCCTGCAGCGCACCCGCGTCCTTCTCCAGCGCCGCGATTTTGGCGGCGTTGGACCAGCCCAGCACGTAGTTGGTGCGGTCGTCGATGCGGGTACGGTCGTCTTTCTCGTGCCAGGTGCCACCCGACTTGATCTGCCCGGTGCGCGTGACCGCCTTCTCCTCACGCCGAAACTCGTCGAGACCGGTGCAGCAGATGTGGTCGTAGCGCTCGTCGAGCTGGCGCTGCAGCCAGTCGTAGAACGGCGAGTCGTCCTTGATGGCGAGCTTGTTGGCCATCGCCCTGGGATCGCGGCGAGCACGGACCGTGCCGGAGCGGCTCTGGACCCGGTAGTAGACGAGACGGCCGTTGAGGCGCGTAGCGTCCACCCAGCCCGCCACAGCTGCGTAATGCTGGTCGGGCACCAGCAGCGACAGCGCAAAGCCGTGCAGCAGGCGCTCGGCGGCGCCTTCCCAGGCGCGCTCATCCTGGCGCACCTCGATCAGCTCGCCCGCAAACGGCAGGCCGTCGCCGGCGAGCTTCAGCGCATCGCACAACTGCGAGCGGATCGCCAACATGCGCCCGGGGATGTTGGAACGGCGCAACTTGAGCGAAGCGATCTCCGCGCCGAGCTCGGCGTGCTCGTCGTTGAGCGTGCGGAAGTCGATGCCGGTCTCGACCTCCTCGTTCTGGATGTCGGCCTCGCGCGCACCGGCGGTCTCGATCTCGCCTGCGATTGCGCTGCGGTTGGCGAGGAAGACATCGGCATCGCGCGGCTCGGCGAGCCCAAGGTGGCGGGCGATGCGCCCATAGTTCTCCGCCCGCTGCTTGCGCTCGGCGCGCACGGCCGACTTGGCGTCGATCTCGCGTCCCAACTCGGCGATGCGGTCGCCGCCGTTCTCCAGGATCGCCTGCTTGAGGGCGTCGCGCTGCGTGTCTTGCTCGCGCCGCGTCGCCCTGAGGACGGCGATGCGCTCGTCGAGCCTGGCGATGTCCGCCGCAAGACCCGCAATGCGCTTGTCCAGCAGCGCGATCTTGTGCCCGGCGAAGAAGGCGCGCAGGGCGTCACGGCTGGCACGCAAGCCGTCCACCTGCGCCGTGAGCGCAGCATGCGCATCGCAGTTGGCCACGATGGGCGTGAGCCGCTCGATCTGCTCGCGCGCCTTCACCACCGCCTCGTGCGCCCGCCTCAGGTCCTCGAAGTGAGCGATCATGTGGCCGATGCGGTCCTCCACCGGGAACGGCTCCAGCATGTGGGTGCGCACGAAGTCGGTGAGGTCGCCCACCGCCTTCATGGAGACGGTCTGGTGGAACAGGTCGAGCGCCTGCTCGCTGTCGATGCCGAAGCGGCGCCGGAAGGCGGCGCCGTAGGGCGGGAAGTGGTCGAACAGCTCCACATGCGGCAGCTTGCGCAAACGCTTCCTCAGCGCGTTGATGTCGCGCCCGAAGCCGGAGAAGTGCTCGTGGATCGAGAGCGCGCGGTCGGCGACCAGGAAGAAGCGCGCCGGCTGGCCGTGCATCTCCTTGAACCAGAACACCTGCGCCAGCGTGACGGTCTCGGCGAAGTCCGCGTTGCGGAAGCGCGCGAGGATCACCGAGTAGCTGTTGTGGTCGCGCAACGCGACCGGCTTGGCGGAGAGCCCAGCCTCGCCGCGCTCAGATTTGTAATGGCCCAGAACGTAGGACCTGAGGTCGCGCTCGCGCGTCTCGGCACCGGCGGCCTTGTTGAAGGCGATCTTCTGCGACGGCACCAGCAGGCTCGTGATGGCGTCGACCAGCGTGGACTTACCTGAGCCGATGTCGCCGGTCAGCAGCGCGTTGTCGCCGCCGAGGTCGAGGCGCCAGATCTGCTTGTCGAAGGTGCCCCAATTGACGATCTCCACGGCGTCGAGCCGCACGCCCGGCCGCGCCTTCGTCGGATCGACGCCCAGGTCGAGCTGGAGTGAAGCACTTGCGTCGTTTCCGCACCCGTCAGTCATGGGCTGCCCCCACCTCGCTCTCCATGGCCTCGCCTGCGTGCCCCGCATAGACGGCGAGACGCTCGTTGAGCTGTCCGAGCCATTGTGCGTCGACGAAGGCGCGCAGGATGCGCCGCACCTCGTAGGTGTCGCCGCGGCCCTTGAGCGGATGCAGGAAGCCCAGCTCCACCACCCTGTTGATGTCGCGGTCCACGCGCTCCTTGAGGCGTGCCTCGTTGGCCGTGGCGGGCAGAAAAAGACGCACCATGTCGAGGATGTCGGCCGCGGTGACCACAAGCCGCGTCTCGCCGCTCGTGGCGTCGTGCTCCGCGAGCTTCTTGCGCAGGAGCGCCAGCATCAGGCTCAGCGAGAAGCCCAGCTGGCGCCGCGTGACGAGGCGCGGAAGCTCCGGCTCACCCTCGACCTGCGGCCTCTGACGCAGGTAGGCGTGGCCTTCCGCCTCGTCCAGCACAAGGTCGAGGCCGATGATGCCGACGTGGTCGCGCACGCGGGCCTGGTGCGCAACGAGGCCTTGCCAGAGGACGGGCGCACTCTCGCGCTCCAGGATGCCCTTCATGAGCGTCACGAGCACATGCGGCAGCTCGTTCGAACAGGTCTGTGTCGCACTCATGGTTGGGCTCTCGATCCAAAACTGGCGTGCGCGTCAACGGAGACGGCGCGGGCAAAGATCACGAGCGGCACGGTCGCCTGCCGGTGCCGGCCTTCGGCGTCGGTCCATGCAATGGATTCGCGCCGCCGCTCGTCGATGAGCGCGGCCGGGTCGTCCGAGGCGAGGTTGAGGTAGGCGACAAGCTCGGCAAGGCCGTGCTCCAGGGGATGCGCCGCAGCCACCTCGGCGAGTGACACCTGCGCGCGGCGCTGCAGAAGGCGCCGGATCTGGGTGCCGAGCCGCTCCTTGTCCACATGGACGCGGTCGAACAAGGCGTCCGCGGGAATGTCGTCGGCACGCGACAGCTCGATTGTCGCCTCGATCTCGGGCTTCATGGGCGGACTGAACAGCGGCCGGTCGATGGTGAGGCGGATATCCGGCGCCATCTCGTCCAGCTCCATGAACCGTCCGTCGGGCGGCCGGTCGCGGACCTCCAAAGCGCGCGTCTCGATCTCGCGCAGGATCTCCATGATGCGGCGATTCTCCAGCCACGCCTTGTCGTCCAGATAGCGGCGCAGCTCGGCCGAGAGGCGCGCCACCGTGCGCTGCGTCACCTCGCCGGCCGTCAGCCAGTCGTGGTGCAGGCGCAGGAAGCGCCGGTCGGGGGCGAGGGTCTGCACCGGCCCAAGCGCGAACACGCGCGCCAGCAGCTCGGACAGCTCCTCCTGGCGCTGCGGCGACATTAGGAAGTCCCAGAACGCACGGAAGCTCTTGCCCTGGTCGCTGTCGGCGATGGCATCGCGGTCGCCGAAGACCTCATCGAGCAGCGCACCCTTGCCGCCGTCCCAGGTGGCGATGCGCTCGCGCGCGGCGCGGTCGAGGTCGCGGAAGTTCTGTTCCACCGCCCGAAAATCGGAGAGCAGGGCGCGCGCGAAGTCGGTGATCTGCAGGAAGCGCTCCCGCACGCCGCTGGCGTCGATGAGCGAGAGCGCCCCGCCCTCAATGCGCGCAATCTCGGCATCGATCTCCGCGCGCCGCCGCTCCAGCTCTGCTATGCGGGTCGCGGGGTTGGCATCGGTGCCGTCGGCGAGCTGGCGCAGGAGCCCGAACAGGGTGAGGAGCCGCGATTGCGTGCCGATGAATGGCCGGTGCGTGAGGCCCGCCAGCCAATCGAGCGCCTGTTCGGTTGCCGGCGTGATGTCGAAGACCGGCTCGTCGCTATCCTCGGCGTAATATTTGCGCAGCCAGCCGTGGCGGTCGGAGGCCCAGTCATCCAGATAAGCGCCGGCGGCGCGCGGAAAGCTGTCCACGCCGAGGTCGCGGCGCAGATGGAACAGTTGGTCATCGAGCTTCAGGGTGAGCGCGGATTCCGGCAAGGATCGGACATTCGGCTTGATGTAGGTGCGGTGGAGGAAGCTCGCGATCAGCGGTGCGTGATCGGCCCTGAGCAAGCGCCACGCCGGATGGCCGTGGCGCAGGCGATCGAGCGTCTCGAAGTCCATGGCGGCGGCCTGAGTGAGGAGAGGGTTGCGGCGCGGGGAATCAACAGGTCGATCTACTGGCTGCGCGTGGTGCTATGGCGATTCGTCGCTCGGAACATAGCATGAACTCAGTCTTACCGGTCAAATTCGCCCGCGCAGCACGCGCAGCACCGTCACCCTGCACCGGGCTTGGTTCACCGGAGGATCCGCCGAGAAAATCCTATCAGCGGTGCTGCTGGAACCGCGCAAGGTCGTACTGGCAGCGTTGCCGGACTTGCGCGGTAGGAACCTGGCCTCCTGGTGCCCGCTGCCCCAACGCGGTGAACCGGATAACTGCTATGCGGCGTCGCTGCTTGAGTTGGCCAATCGGCAGCGTGGCATCAAAAACGGAACCATGCGTTGTGACGAACTCTGGGCCCGTTCAGGCTCCTAGAGCGGAGGCTCCACGCCGCCTTCCTTCTTGCAGGCGATGCTCGCCTCCTCCAGGTCGAGCTCGCGCTCGATGCGGCGGCGCGCTTCATCGGTGATCCGACCGTCCTGCAACAGACGATAGATGTACTCGCGTTCCGCCGCGATCAGCTCGGCTCTCAGGTCGGCCGCTGTCGAAGCGGCGTCGAGCCCATCCGACGTATGGCTCGGCAGCCGCCCGGCCCGATACTCGTGGCGCGCCTGCAGGATCGTCAGCACCTCGGGCGAAATTCGACCACCGGCCGCAAGCTCCTGCAGGCGGTTTTGCGCCACGGCGAGCGCTTCCGAGCGTGCCGCGAGCTCGGCCTTGTGTTCGCGCTGACGCTCGTCCGCGGCGTGGTGAGCGAGCCCAAGCCATCGGACGACGATCGGTAACATCAGTCCCTGGCCGACCAGCGTCACAACGATGAGGCCGAAGGTGATGAAGAGAATGAGGTCGCGGTCCGGGAACGGCGCCCCGGCCGCGGTGGTGAGCGGAATGGCCAGCGCCGCCGCGAGCGACACGACCCCGCGCACGCCGAGGAACGCCAGAAGGAAGACCTGCTGCCAGGGCGGCAATGGATCCCGCCGTGCGAGCGATGGGCTCAGCCAGCGCGGCAGATAGGTGGCAGGATAAACCCAGATGAAGCGTGCAACGATCACCACCGCCACCGTGAGCAACACGGCAAGTCCGAGCTCACGCAGCTGGACCGCATCGAGCCGATCGAGCAGCGTCCGGGCCTGCAGGCCCGTCACCAGGAAGACGAGCCCTTCAAGGAGATAGACCAGGAGATCCCAGAAGAAGATGCCTTGCAGCCGGGTTGCCGCTGGAATGAGGAGCGGGCCGTTCCAGCTGACGAACAGGCCGGCGGCGATGGTCGCCAGCACGCCTGAGCCTCCCAGATGCGCGGGGAGCCAGAACGCGGCGTAGGGGGTCATCAACGACAGCGTGATCTCCACGTGGGCGTCGCGCGCCCACTTGCGCAAGCGCAGGCTGAGCCACCCGATGCCAATGCCGTACGCGATCTCGCCGGCCACGATCAGTGCAAATGTTCCAGCCGCTTGCTGGAAAGAGAACAGGCCGGTGCTGACTGCGGCCACAGCAAAGCGATAAAGGATGAGGGCCGTGGCGTCATTGGCAAGGCCCTCGCCTTCGAGCACCACCAGGAGGCGGCGCGGAAGTCCCAAACGGCGTGCGATGGCGAGCGGCGCGACTACATCGGGCGGCGCGACAATGGCACCGAGCACGAAGGCGACGGCAAGAGGCATCCCGAGCAGCCAGTGGGCAACCGCCGCCACGGCACAGGTGGTGAAGACGACACAGCCGAAGGCCAGCAGCGTGATGGGGCGCAGGTTGAAACGGAACTCGCGCCAGCTCATGGCAACGCCTGCCGAATAGATCAGCGGTGGCAGTATCAAGAGCAGCACCAATTCCGGCGCAAGCTCGATGCGCGGCAGACCCGGAGCCAGGGCAAGCCCAATGCCGACGATGACAAGAAGGATAGAAGGAGCGGTGTTGAGCCGCCGTGCGACGATGGCCACAACAGCGAGCACTGCAAGAAGCGGCAGAAAGGTCTGGATCGTCGCCGTCATCCGATCACGCCACGTTCGGCACTCGCTCCCGTTGACGCCAACAATCTACGAGAAGTTTACTGCGCGCACGGCCGCATGGAGAACATGATCAAGGACATGAAGCGACACCTCAGTTGCGTGCAGGCGCACGTGAGGTTGCACTCGTTGGTCAGGCCTGGCGCGAGGGCGAACGCGCGGCCGGCTTGGGCGGGCGGTGCTTCAATCGCGCCGGGCGACGTCATCGAGAGCTCGCTCGCGACACAAAGGACGAGGGAGGATCGTGCCGGCTATACTGGCAGCCTGACCCAGGGTCATTCGGGGAAAAGACGCAAAACGTTACCGACCGCACCACAGCCAGACCAGGAGCCGCAGGGTTGGGATGATCACGTCTGCGTGTACGAGGAGGTGTTTGAGCCCTTCACACGGCATCCCCATCCCGTCACAAGAGATCAGCCAGAGGAGAAATCCGATGCGCACCAACCCGTTCTATGACGCCTGGCTGTTCCTGATCGGAGCCACCGGCGACCATGAGGGCAGCCGTGTCCGCTGGCTGCTGGTAGCACTGTTCATCGCCCTCCTCATCGCCAGCGCCTGGATCGCCTTGAGGAATTGGCAGCAGGAGCCCGCTCAGCGCAGCGGCGCGCATCTGGCCACTTGGCTGATGCGCGTCATGATCGGCGCCATGTGGTTCCAGGGCTCGCTGTGGAAGCTGCCCTTGCCAGTCTCTGGAGGATTTCGCTTCTGGACTGAGCGGATCGCCGACAATGCGGCGTTCGAATTCCACCGATGGATCGCCAGGAATGTCTTTCTTCCGCTGCTGCCGGCCATCAATCCGCTCGTTTTCCTGACGGAGCTCTCTCTCGCCCTCTCCTTCATCCTCGGGTTCTTCGTCCGGCCGATGGCCGTGATCGGCATGCTGTTCGCCACGCACCTGTGGCTCGGCCTCTATCAGGTCGACTACGAATGGCCCTGGCTTTTCGTGTTCCTGATCTTCGTGCAGGGGTTCTTTGTCCTGAACAACGCCGGCAAGAGCCTCGGCCTCGACGCCCTCATCGCGCGCGCCCCATTCGGCCCCTTTGCCGGAGACGGAATCGTGGCCCGCTTCTACCGCAAGATCGCGTGAAACGGCCCGGATTCCGTACACGAAGGCGAGCCGGCGGACTGCGCCCTTGCCGGAGGTGTCCGTCAACCGCATCCGTATCCGTGACGAGACCGACGTTTCGAACCCCTTCGGACCGACGTATCCGCTCTCCCCGGCCCACTCGTCCGCATTAACCTCAACCGAGGAGGATGCCGGCGTTCAATGCGCCCCATGTACCTATTCGACCCCGCCATGCCGGCAGGCCGTAAGAAAGAAAGCCACGCCCCGCGCGACGTGCTGATCGATCTCCGCGTGCAGCGCGTCGAGCTTCTCTCCAAACAGAGCCCGCATGAGCAGCGGCAAGAGCACCAGGTCCAGGTACAGCCGGGTCGTCGCAGCGAGGCGCTGTGGGGCAAACGCCGGCAGTTTTGCGAGGTCATCGGATTGTGCTGCTTCGGAGAGAAGCCGGGCGACGGCTTCCGACCCGTGCTCCCTGAGCATCCTGTGGACGTTGCTCGCGAGGTCCGGGAACCGGCGCGCCTCGGCAATGGCCAGCCGCATCAAGCCCACGGTATCGCTAACCAAGACCGAACGGAGAACGGTGACACCCACGCTCGCAAGACGATCCTCGATGGTGGCACCAGCCGGCACATGGCCCTGGTAATGTGCAATCTTGGCATCCGCGTTGCGCACCAGGACGGCGGTGAACAACGCCTCCTTACCGGGAAATCGGGCATAGATCGTGGGCTTGCCAGCGCGAGCCTGGCCGGCGATCTCCTCGACGCTGGCGCCGCCCAGCCCACGCTCGAGAAACACGCGATGGGCCGCATCCAGGATGCGCGCGTCCACTTCTCCGGCGTGCTCCAGCGGCGGCCGGCCGACGCGCGCCACGCGCCGCCTGCCGCCGGTCCGCCGTTCTCCCGCTGCAGGTTTTGCCATTGCTTGCGCCTTCACGTTGCTGCGATCGCTCCATCATGCCGCGGCCGAAGCCGCCAGTCCTCTTGATCTAGGTCCGTCGAGGGTCCAGGTAAAGAGAACGATACTGTATCGTTCTTATTTCCTGCCATTTTTTCCTCCCGGCGGAGCGGCGCGCGCAAGCATTTGGACCGCACACTCCTGCCGATGGCTGGAGCCCGCTCATGACACTGAAGACGCAAGATCGCAGCCAACGCGAGACTTGGCCGCTGGAGTTTCCAGGATCGCTGCCGGCACAGCCCGCATCGCTGGGCGCGGCCGGTAACGATCGGCCGCCAGCCGGGGCGAGCCCCGGCTCCGGGCGCACTGGGGCGGCCCAGTTGCAGGAGCCCTTCCCCGCCGGCGAGCGTCGCATCCCGACATCGCCGCCGGAGCGCGATGGCGGACAGGTTGCCGACGCAGGCGACGCGGCGGGCAATGCGCCTAGCAAGGGGGTCCTGCGGCGGCACCCGTTTGCATTCATCATCGCGCTGCTCGCGCTCATCCTGGCCACCGCGAGCGGCTATCTCTACTGGGACTACACCACGCACTTCCAGTCGACCGACGACGCCTTCATAGCGGCGCGCCAGTTCGCCGTTGCCCCCAAGGTGTCGGGATACATCACGGCGGTGCCGGTGACCGACAACCAGCACATTGCGGCGGGCGACGTGATCGCGCGCATCGACGAGCGCGACTTCCGCGTCGCGCTCGAGCAGGCGCAGGCGCAGGTGGCGAGCGCGCAGGCCGGCATCCAGAACATCGATGCGCAGATCAGCACGCAGCAGGCGCAGATTGCCTCCAGCCAGGCGCAGGTGGACCAGGCGCAAGCGGCGCTGGTGTTCGCGCGCCAGCAGGCGGCGCGCTACCAGGATTTGGCACAGAAGGGCTACGGCAGTGTCCAGAACGCGCAGCAGTTCACCTCGCAGCTGAACCAGCAGCAGGCCGCGCTTCAGAGCGCTCAGGCCAACCTCAAGCTGGCGCAGCGGCAGGTGGAGTCGCTCAAGGCCCAGCGCGAGAGCGCCGTGGCTGGCCTCCAGCAGGCCAAGGCCCAGCGCCATCAGGCGCAACTCAACCTTTCCTACACGACCGTCACCGCGGCTCAGCCGGGGCGCATCGTTCAGCTTGGCGCCGCGGTCGGCCAGTACGCCCAGTCGGGCACCAGCCTCACCATGTTCGTGCCGGACGAGATCTGGGTCACAGCCAACTTCAAGGAGACCCAGCTCGATGCCATGCGGCCCGGCCAGCCGGCGACGGTCAGCATCGATGCCTACCCGGAGCGGACCATCCGCGGCCATGTCGCCAGTGTCCAGCCCGGATCCGGCACCGCGTTCTCCCTGCTGCCCGCCGAGAATGCCACCGGCAACTTCGTCAAGATCGTGCAGCGCGTGCCGGTCAAGATCGTGCTGGACAATCCACCGCCGGACGTGGCGCTCGGCCCGGGCATGGCGGTGGTCCCGACCGTGCAGATCGACCGGGCACCGGCGCTCTACGAGCGGCTGCGGGCGTGGCTATGAGAGGTGCCGGAAACCGATTGGACGCTCCCGCCGCCAGCCTCGCAGGCGCCAGCCCGTGGCTGATTGCCGTCGTGGTCGCATTCGCGACTTTCATGGAGGTGCTCGACACCACCATCGCCAACGTGGCGCTGACCTACATCGCCGGCGGCATGGGGGTGAGCGAGGATGAGGCGTCGTGGGTCGTTACCACCTATCTGGTCTCCAATGCCGTCGCCTTGACGGCCAGCAGCTTTCTCGCCCGGCAGCTCGGCCGCAAGACGTTCTTCCTGATCTGCCTGTCGCTATTCACCGTGAGCTCGGTGCTGTGCGGGTTTGCCTGGAACCTGCAGTCGCTCCTCCTGTTCCGCATCCTGCAGGGGCTGGGCGGCGGCGGCATGGTGCCGGTGTCGCAGTCGATCCTCGCCGATTCCTTTGCACCCGAGAAACGCAGCCAGGCCTTCGCGCTATTCGGCGTCGCGGTGGTGGTTGCCCCGGTGGTCGGGCCGACGCTCGGCGGCTGGCTGTCCGACAACGTCTCCTGGCACTGGTGCTTCCTGATCAACGGCCCGATCGGCGTGCTCGCGCTCGCACTGATCGCGCTGATCCTGCGCGAGCCTGCCGCCGTGGTCGCGGAGCGCAGGCGCCGGCAGCATGAAAGGGGCGGGTTCGACCTCGTCGGTTTCCTGCTGATCGCCGCGTTCCTCGGCTCCCTGGAGATCATGCTCGACCGCGGCCTGATCGACGATTGGTTCGGGTCCTCCTTCATCGTCGTGGTCGCGGCCATGTGCGTGCTGGCGTTCGTCTGCATGATCCCGTGGGAGCTCACACGTCCCAATCCGGTGATCGACATCCGGATGGTGGCGACGCGGCAGTTCGGCGCCTGCTTCCTGGTGATGCTGGCGACCGGCGCCATCCTGCTGGCGACGACGCAGTTCCTGCCCGAGCTGGTGCAGCAGAACTTCGGCTACACGGCCACTTGGGCCGGCCTCGTCCTCTCGCCCGGCGGGCTCGTCACCATGGCGACGATGCTCGTGGTCGGTCGCCTGTCGGGCAAGGTGCAGCCCAAGTACCTCATCATGGTGGGGGCGGCGATCGTCGCACTATCCATGTACGACCTGACCAATGCTTACGGCGATCTCGATTTCTGGTTCTTCGCTCGGTCGCGCATGCTGCTGGGTCTCGGACTGCCGCTGATCTTCCTGTCGATCACCGCCGCGTCCTACGACGGTATCCCGCCCGACAAGACCGACCAGGCCTCCGCATTGATCAATGCCGCGCGCAACACCGGCGGCTCCATCGGCGTCTCCCTGATTTCCAACGTGGTGGCACACCGGGCGCAGTTCCATCAGAGCCGCCTCGTCGAGCACGTGATCCCGTCGAGCGCGCAGTACCAGGACACGCTGCATCAGGTGACGGCCTATTTAGCAGCCCACGGCAGCGCGCCGGCCCAGGCGCAGCGGCAGGCGTTTGCCTGGATCGGACAGCAGGTCCAGGTGCAAGCCTCGTTTCTGGCCTATATCGACGCCTTCTGGGTCCTGATGCTGATGGCGCTTGCAGCCGTGCCGCTCGCGCTGACCCTGCGCAAGGTCACGCTCGCAAGCGCCGCCCCCACGGGCCATTGAGCTCCCGCCACGAGGATTGTGCGACGGCAGCGTTCCCCATCCGCCCCCTCAGGGCTCGGCATCGTGAGCCCGACAGAGTATCAATGAGGTCGAGACGATCTATCGCGGCGTCCCGGGTGGAGAAGGTTTTGTGGCCCGATTCAGTCGCATCCCATCGCGAACCGGGGAAACGTCATCGGACAAGTGGGTCGCCCTGCACACGAGACGAGGTCACGTGCGGGGGCGGCCCGCACCGCTGCCCCCGCACGACTGTCCGCCGTTAGCCAGTAGCGAACAAGTAATCGCCCCCCCGCCGCGGGCACGCATCCCGAGAAAGTGGGAGATCCGGCCGCAGGGGAACTCGCCTTCGCAAGGATATAAACACAGTCAGACATGAAATCTGCTATACAACAGGGACATGGGCGTACTACGCCGTCCCCGGCGCCGATCCACGGCGATCATGCTATACGTTGATTGATATCAGGGCCGGGCGTCCGGTCATGAAAGTTGCATGAAGTTTTCCTGAAAGATTTCCTGCAGCCGGGGCGTGCCTGGTTGCCGACGGGGATGACGCTGGGAAAATGACGCCACGATCGTATCGGTTTGCCTCGTTCACGCTCGATCTGGATCGGCTATGCGTGCGCTCGCCGTCCGGCGAGATGAAGCTGCGACCCAAGAGTTGCGAGGTGCTTCGGTACCTGGTCGAGAATGCGTGCCGGGTCGTCACCAAGGACGAGGTGATCGATGCCGTTTGGTCGGGAGTCACAGTCACCGAGGAATCCCTGACGCGCTGCATCAGCGAGGTCCGCCGGGCGCTGGGCGATGAGAGCCAGGAGATCGTCAAGACGATCCCGAAACGGGGCTATGTGCTCGACGTGCCCGTCGTGTCCAACGAGACCGCAGGGCAAGCGGCTTCCGCAGAACAGCCGGCAACAGCTGACAGCAGCGCCCGCACGCCCCTATCGAGCAACGAAGCAGACCCGGCAGAGACGGTTCGCCCCCGCAACGCGCAGCGGCGGCAGCTGACGGTCATGGTCTGCAACATCGTGGGCCTGGCGACCCTTGCGAGAGGCACCGACCCCGAAGACGTTCGCGAGGTCCTTGCCGCCGTTTATGGCTGCGTCCGGCAGGTTGTTGAGCGCCGCGGCGGCCTTGTCGAGAAGCTCTTGACGGACGGGATCCTGGCATATTTCGGCTATCCGCGAGCGCGCGAGGACGATCCCGAACGGGCCGTGCAGGCGGCGCTTGCCGTGACGAAAGCCGTGGAAGAGCTGAAGATCGAGCTCCTCTCCAAGGGCCTGCAGGCGCGCATCGGCCTGGCCACGGGCCTTGTCCTGGTCGGCGACGATCAATCTGCCGACCCCGGGCTCGTAGGTGAAACGCCGCTTCTGGCCGCGCACCTGGCAAGCGTTGCCGCTCCGGGGACAGTCGTCATCTCGGAAGCAACGCGACGCATCGTGGGCGGGCTGTTCGAATGCCGACCCCTCATCGTCGATGTGAGGGGCGCTGGGGAGCCCAATGACGCTTCCGTCGTGCTGCGCGAGGGTATGATCGCCAGCCGCTTCGAAGCGCTGCGCGGGTTGGATGCGTCGCCGCTGGTGGGGCGCGGCGAGGAGCTCGACTTCCTGCTGCGCCGCTGGGAGCAGGCCACGCACGGCAATGGCCGGGTCGTTCTGCTGACGGGCGACGGCGGCATCGGCAAGTCCCGCATAGCACGTGCCTTGCAGGACCGGCTGACCGAGCAGCCGCATATGGCGCTGGTCTACCATTGCTCGCCGCACCATCAGGATGCCGCGCTGCACCCGATCATCACGCAGTTCGTGCGCGCAGCCGGCATCAGGAGGAACGATCGACCCGAGGCCAAGCTCCGGAAGCTCGAGTTGTCGCTGGAGTACTCGAGCAGGCCGCCTGACGAGCAGGTCTCGCTGTTCGCTGCACTGTTGTCGATACCGGGTGGTGACCGGTACCCGTTGCCGGACCTGGAGCCCCAGGAACTGAAGAAGCGCATCCTCGCTGCGCTGTCGGACCTGCTCAGGCGGCACTGCGCGGCCAGGCCGGTGTTGGCGCTCTTCGAGGACCTGCACTGGATCGACCCGACATCGCTCGAGCTGTTGACTCAGGTGGTGGAGGAGGCCTCGGACCTGCCCTTGCTCGTGGTCGGGACGGCGCGCCCGGAATTCACGCCTCCCTGGCCCAATCATTGGCATACGACCGCGATGCCCTTGACGCGACTGCCGCCGTCCGACGTCGAGGCGTTGATTGGAAGCGTCACCAAGGGCAAGACCCTTCCCCAGGAGGTCGTCGCTCAGATCATCGCACGCACCGACGGCGTGCCGCTCTTCGTCGAGGAGCTGACCAAGTCCGTGCTCGAAAGCGGCATGCTGCGGGAATCCGGCGGGCGCTATGAGTTGACCGGCCAGCTGCCGTTGCGTTCCATTCCTTCCACGCTGCACGCCTCGCTGCTTGCGCGCCTCGACCGCCTGTCCTCTGTCAAGGACATCGCCCAAATCGGAGCCACAATCGGTGGAGAGTTCTCCTACGGCTTGATGGCTGCGGTATCCGAGCTTCCCGAGCAGGGCCTGAGCGACGCGCTTGCGCAGCTCGTCGCTGCCGGGTTGATCTTCCAGCGCGGCACCCCGCCCGACGCCACCTACCGGTTCAAGCACACGCTCGTGCAGGACGCGGCCTACGACAGCCGCCTACGCGCCCCGCGGCAGCTGCTGCACGGCCGGATCGCAGGCGTGATCGAGGAGAGGTTTCCCAACGTCGTGGCGACCGCTCCGGGGACCTTGGCGCATCACTACGCCGAGGCGGGCATCCCCGACAAGGCGGCGTCGTATTGGACCAAGGCCGGGCGCCTGTCGTTGGAGCGGTCGGCAATGGTCGAGGCAAGCGCACAATTCGAAAGGGCATTGAGGCTGCTTGCCGAGCTGCCCGAGACGACGACACGTCGCAAGCACGAGGTCGATCTGCGGCTGATGCTGTTCCGGGCCTATCTCATGCGCGGCGAGATCGGACCGATGACCGCGACGCTGAGGGGGGCGGTCGAGACAGCCAAGGCGCTGGGAGACGAGCGCAGGGTGGCGCTTGCGACGGCTCAGCTTGCGATGGCGCAGTGGATGCAGGGAGACCACGTCGCCGCCGCAAGCTCGGCAGGTTTCGTGCTGGAGCACGCCCAACGCACCGGCGATCTGCCGCTGCAGATCTTCGGGAAGCACACGCTCGCGAACGCTCAGCATGGGCAAGGCCGGCTCGATGACGCAATCTCCCTGCATCGGCAGATCATAGAGACGCTTGCGCAGCAGGGTATCGAGAACGAGCGCCTTGGATGGGCGGGCCTGCCCAGCGTCATGTCGCGGGCATTCCTCGGCTGGTTC
>Ga0070705_100000026_pt1 | contig 77617 bp, 136 predicted proteins | sample KBSK5253metaG_FD_65455 | JGI IMG/M metagenome (GOLD analysis project Ga0070705, IMG submission 65455) | Corn, switchgrass and miscanthus rhizosphere microbial communities from Kellogg Biological Station, Michigan, USA - KBS K5-25-3 metaG | ecosystem: Host-associated > Plants > Roots >... | reverse complement strand
CGGCTGGTTCTTCCGAGCGTCGAGGAAATGGCCGGTCTGCACGCGACCGAAGAAACCGCGTCGCCGTCGCGGAGTGCAGTCCGCCGCACACGAAACCAAACCGTCGCGACTGAAGAGCTGGCGACGGCCACCCTCGGCATCGATGAGCCTTCGACACCGACTCGTGTTCCTCCGCGCCCTCGCCGAAACGTCACTGCTATCAGCGAGGAGTTTTCGGGATCGCTCCCGTTCGCGGAAGAGTCTCCGCCGCCCGTGCGCGCTGTTATTCGCCAGCGTCGGCTGGTTCTTCCGAGCGTCGAGGAAATGGCCGGTCTGCACGCGACCGAAGAAACCGCGTCGCCCTCGCGGACTTTTCGCCGCCGCACGCGAGCATCCGCCGTCGCGCCCGAAGAACTGGCAACTCTCGCCATCGATGAGACTGCGATACCGGCCCGTGTTGCTCGTCGTTTCCGAAGGAGCTCCACGACGGTCGTCGAGGAGTTTGCTGGATCTCTGCCGTTCGCAGAAGAGTCTCCGACCCGAAGTCCAAGCATTCTGCGGCGCGCGCGGCTCTTAAGAGTTGGCGCGGCCGAGGAACTGTCCGGCCTACACGCGACCGAAGAGACGTCCCCTCTGGTGCGCATCCTCAGGCGCGCTCGCCGGACTTCCGCTCCTGTCGTCGAAGAGTTTTCCGGGTCGCTGCCCCTTGAAGAGCATGCCACCTACCCGATCGCCAAAACTCCGATAGCGCGCTGGCTGTCCTGGTCGCCGAGCGAAGAGTTTTCCGGTGCGCGTCCGCTCGAAGAGCTCTCGAGCGGCCCCTTGCTCGTCCCGCCCAAACCGCGCCCTGCGTGGTCGGTCAGCGAAGAAGCAAGCGGCGAGATCGCCCGCGGCGAAGACGAGCCTTCCCCCGTGGTGCTCATCTTCCGGACGAGCAGCCTAAGTTCGAGATCCATCGACGAGCAATTCGTGCAGGTGCTGCCGCTCGAGGAGGAGGGGTCGACCTGGACTCCGAAGCGCCGCCGGACTTCGGCCTTCACGTTCTCGGAAGAATTTCTAAGCGAAGCGCCGCCACCGCCGCCACCACCGCCGCCACCACCGCCACCGCCACCGCCGCCGCCGCGGCCGCGCCCGCCGCCTCCGAAAAAACCACAAGCGCTCCCTCCGAGCACGAGTGGCGGCGGATCGATGCCGTTCGTGGTGCTTTGCGAGCCGCTCGCGCCCATCACGACAGACGACTTGGAGCGCGCGGTAGAAAAGGCCGTAAGCCGCGCTGAGACTCCGCTCATAAAAAATCGCGTCGTCGAGCTCATGGAGGAAGAGCCGATCGATAACGAGCTCGACTTCGCCGCCCGCATTCTCGAGCGCGCGGGCACATCGCTCGTGTGCTCTTCCCTCGAGCAAGCGGTCGACCTGGCGGCCGAGTACCGCGCAGCCGGTTTCTACTTCGTCATCATCGCGCGCGACACCGAAGCGTTGCTTGGCGTTTTCGTCGGTGGAGCTTGGCGCTACGCCGAACCCGGCCTCTCCTTTGGAAAGACGTCTCCCTATGCCGGAGTCGAGCGCTTCTCCACCGTTCCGGCCCTGCCGCCTCCGCAGCAAGTGATCGATACGCACGCGGCGGCAGCCCGTGCGGAGGCTGCGGCCGAGCTTGCGGTAGAAGCGGCCCAAGCGGCCCAAGCTGCCATGCAGGCGGCAATCATGATGACTTCGGCGCCGCCGCCGCCGGCAGCCCCGCCGGCGCGCTCGAAGGTCCCCACGTTCGTGTGGGTCTTGCTAGGTCTTGGGGCGGTGGTCGTGGCGGTCGCGGCAATGCAAGCGGCCGCGGCGCCCGAGCCCCCACCGCCGCCTCCGCGGCCCGAGAGGAGAAGGAAACGGCGCGCTGGGCGTCGTCGCTGAGCGATGTTACGCTCTCGCTCTGGGATGGCCGACGCGGACGTCGTGATTGCCTGGGCGCACTCGGGATTTCCCGAGGCGGCGAAAGCCGCGTTTCAGCGGCCGACGCGTTTCTTGGTGCTGCCGAATCCGGCGAGTTGGGGGCAACCCCTCGCGAGCTATTCCTCGCCATCCCCGGTACGAGCGATCGTCGCGAAATTCGCGCCCGGGGTGACGCCGCTGCGGATTGCGACGCTGGGGTTTTCTGCCTCGTGTCAAGGCGTGCACTCGCTTTTGGCCTCGAGCGATGGCGGCCATTTGGACGCGGCGGTGGCAATCGATGGAATCCACACGGGAAAGCCCATCACCCCCGCCGCAATGACCAACTGGCTGAACTTCGCGAAGCTCGCCTTTCTCAATGAGCGCCTCTTCACCATCACCCATTCGGCCGTAAAACCGACTTACGCGAGCACGACCGAAACAGCGGATTGGCTCTGGAAGACACTTTCCGGGGGCCTGGCGCCGTCGGAGGACCCCAAAGCGCCCGTCCTTCCGATCGGCCCGACCAGCGTCCACGTGCAGGGCGGACCGGTGACCGGGCCGGATCGCACGGTCGACTACCCGGTGCCTCCGCGAAAGCCGTCGCGTCGCCGCGGCGGGCTCATCATTTACGGCTTTGAAAACAGGGACATCCCGATGGGCACGGCCGATCACATCTACCAGGCCAAGGCGGTAATGCCCGCGGCGCTGATCGCGACCCTCGCGGCCCGCTGGAACGCGATCGATCCGAAGTCGCCCGACACGGCCTGCTACGTCGGCTGATTCGCCTTTACTTTTTCGAAGAAAAATAGGGCGTGTGATATATCTGATCAAAAGGACCGGGAAAAATGGGATTTCTATTCGATTTGTTGAAAGCGGCCTCGGGCGAGGGATCGATGCACTCGGCTCTCGGCTGGTGGCGACAGCACGTTGCCCGGTCGGTCGACGCATTGGTGGCGGCGACGGGGGTTGTCCTCGACGAGAACGGCAATGTGATTTCGAGCGGCGGAGTCGGCTTGATCGCCGGCGCCGAATTTTTCGCGCTCATGCCGGGCGACAACGTGGCGACGATCGCCGCGGGCGCTCCCATCCAATTCCCCCAGAACGGCCCGGCCTTCGGCGCGATCTCCAGGAACGGGGCGAGCCCGAGCCAATTCATCCTGGCGGCCGCAGGCGTTTACGAAGTGGCCTTCCAGGCTTCGATCGCTGAGGCCGGCCAACTCATGCTCCGCGTAAACGGGGTGGAGCAAGCGGCAACGGTCGCCGGCCGCGCGACGGGCACGAGCCAAATCTCGAACACCGTCTTGATCCGCACAACCTCCCCGAACGCTATTCTCGAGGTGATAAACCCCTCCGGCAACGCCACGGCGTTGACGCTGACGCCGACCGCTGGCGGCACCCACGCCGTGTCCGCGACGCTCGTTGTCGAGCGTATCCAGTAGGAATGCTTGGCTTTCATCCGATTCGAGCTCTCGTCCCGGTCGGATTGAGCGGTCGAGTACTCTCGAGCTCCGGAAATCTCGCTGCGGTAGGACAATGTGCGAAGAGCGTGATTCTGCCGCACGACTTCATGGGCTCGAGCGGCTCTTCGCCCCTCCCGGCCGCGGGCCTTTCGCCGGCGCCCAACCCTTCGGCTTCCCCGAAGACTTCGGGCGTTTCGCCCGCGGCGATCGGAGTGGTCGCGGTGCTGGTAGGATTGGCGTACTGGTTTTGGAAAGGGAGTTGAGCACATGGGCCTGATCAGAGACGCGTTGAAAGCCGTCGGCGGACAACTTCAGCTTTCCTCGCCGGCCGGAAACTGGGCGCAGAAAATCAGCGACGCGGTCGAATCGCTGCAAGGCGGATCTTCCGGTCAGTCTTCGCATCCATCGCAGAGCGGCAACTTCGTGCAAACCGAGTACAACGCGCTCGGCCCGGGACAACTCCTCGCCAACAACACCGACATTCGCTTCGACGACGCCGGTTTCGGCGACATGTCCTACAACCCCGCCACCGGAATCTTCACGCTCGGCCCGAGCTCGACATATCGATTGAGCGCGCACTTTGCGCTTTCGACCTTCAGCGGCGAAACCGTCAACTTCGGCATCGAGTGGGTCGACGCGATCACCAACCTGCCGATCCATGCGGGCCACGGCGCGTATCTGACTCCGGTGACCAACACCAACAGCGTCCAGCCGCAACCGACGGCCGAAACGTTTGCGACGACGGGAAGCGCGGGTCAAACGGTCAAGCTTCGCGTGACGGGCGCGACCGGCACGGCGACGGCGCTCGGCGGACTGTCTTACGCGCTGGTCGAAAAGATCCTGTGATGACTGCCGCGAGCGAAAACCCGCGGCGTCCTCCCAAGAAATGGATGCGCGATTGCGTGCGCGGCGCTTCACGCTCTGCGCGAAACCCGGGCGCCGTGTGCGGCGCGCTCTGGTACCACAAGATGAGCGCCGCCGAGCGCCGCGCGGCCTTGCGCCGCGAAGGCAAGGACGACGAAGCCATGTTGGAGAACGCCGATCCGGCTGGCACCCTCCTCGCGATCGCGATCGGCGCGGTGGTCGTTACCGCGATCGTCTGGGCATTCAAGAAAGATGCGGAGCCCACGACTCCGTCACGCGCCGCATGCCCTTCGTTTGCGGAGCTCACCGCCTTCGAGCAGGCGAAGGGCTATCACCTCTGGTACGTGGAAAACCAAGCGGTCACGACTTGGACAGCGGCGAAATCCGAATTCACCTCTGATCCGATGGCGCGCGCTTACTCGAACAGCGATTGCGGATTCTACCGCTTCGAAAACGGAGCGTGGTTGCTCGACGGAAAAACCAACGCCGAGCTCGTGGCCTTCCGCGGCCCGTCGCCCGCCACTGTGGGCCGCGCCCAGCCGGTTTTGACCCAGCACCCGATCCGAGCGCTCTTGCCGATCCGCGGTAGCACGTGAGGCGACTGAGAGCGGCCGCGTTGCGGCCGCAAAGACCCGCCCCTTAGTGCGACACTTGCGCGAGGCCCGAGTTGGCCCGCACATTGTCGCCCATGCAAACCTACCTCGCTCCGCTGATCGCGCTGATCGGCCTGATCCTCTATCTCGCCGCAAACTCCCCGCCCCCGAACCAGGCGGGCGCGCCGCTTCTCGGTCCGAAAGCCTCGCGGATCGGCGAGATCATGTTTTTCTGCGGGCTACTCGCGACGCTCATGCGTCTCGACGGGAGCGCTTTCCGACTTCACTGATTCCGAGAGAAACACGTCGAGGATCAGCACCGAGACGATGCCCGTGACCCAGCACCATTCGACGACGGCTTGCCCGACGTTGCGGCAGAGCGCGCCATCCCAAGCGTAGCCGCAACCGATCGCGAAAAAGACGATCCGGTGGGCGACGTTACTCTTCGGAGTCGTCGTCTCCGTCGTCGTCATCGTCGTCCCCATCGAAATCTTCGTCGTCGTCATCGGGCGAGTACTCGATGAGCGGCAGCTTGTATCCGTCCCGCAAATCCTTCACGAACTGTAACCCATCTTCGCTCTTCGCTCCGACGTAGGTGACCTCGTTCGGGCCGAGCTTCACGGCCTTGATTTCGGCGTCGCGCTTTCCGATGCCGACGTCGCGCGCCATTTTCTTGATCAGATCGACGTGGACATCAAACAGCATAGCCCTTCTCCCGGATGACGGCCTCGAGCCCCGGATGGAGCGGGCGAGGCGGGTGGTCGAGGTGGCGCCAAGCATACGCGCGATGCTCGACGCTGAGCACCGGCGAAAACTCGACCGGGATCCAGCCGTCGAACAGCAGAAACTCCCCGACTTGATAGTTGTGGTCTTCGATCGTGAGCGAGCCCTGGTAGCCGGTCTCTTCCCAGAATTCGCGAATCGCGGCCATCATGGCCGTTTCGCCGCGTTCGATATGGCCGCCCGTCGATTCCCACCAGCCGGTCGTGCTGTTTTTCACGAAGAGGTGCGCGTGCGTCGAGCGAGCGGCGACGAAGAGGCCCGCGGCTTTCACCGACAATAGCTTCGGTCTCCGGTGCCGGGTTGCGGCGAGCCGACGCCTTGGCTCCGCGCCCAGTCGTGCCCCGGCCATTTGCGCCCGAACACTTCCTCGAAAACGTAAGGCAGCTGCGAGCAGTTGATTTCGTCTTCGCTCGCGTCGGGGAAAGCGTGGTGGAGGTTTTCGTGCGTGAAGACCAGCCAGTAACCGGCTTCGGTCATGTAGTGATTGAGCCAGATCGTATTGCGCCGCGGGCCGCTCGTGTACGTGTACCCGTGGCCGGCGCCGCGTTTCCTGCCGGCGCGGATCTTCGAGTCGGTCATGCAGCGCACTTGGCTCGGCCACTTGACGGGTTTGCTCACCATCGAATTGAGCACGGCGTAGGTGCGCGGCAGCGTCACGATCAGCGCGCGCAGCTTCCGCTTGTCGAAACACCCCTCGAACGTCAGTCGGTGAGCCACGGAAAAAAGTTTATCACAGCCGCTCGAGCGTGATTCTGAGCGTCTTTCCGCGGACCGAAAGGTAGGCGACGCAGCCGTCGGCCGTCTCGGCGTACTTCACGAGCGGCGCCAGAAAGTCGCTCACCACGGCATTGGTGTGAATGTGCGGGACGACCACGTGCCGCTCGGGCCGGGTGGTCCTCACCTTGAACGCGTCTGCCAGGATTATTTCGTGGTCGGCCATTAGGAATGCTTTCCGTCGACTTCGCGGCTGACGCAAGTGGTAGCCGCCAATTTGATCGTGTGTCGGGTCCGAGCCAGGCGAAACGCCTCGCTGATGTTGTCCATTTCGGGGCTCGTGGTGGTGAGCACCTCGCGGCGCACGGAGGCCGAGCGCGGCGTCGATAGAAGGACGATCACCCCTCCGAACGGCCCCGGCTGAAACGTGACCGTCCCTTTGGTCTTTTTCATCCACTGTCGGATTTCTCTCATCGTCCGCGCCTCCGGAATTGGGCATCGGTCACGGTCTGAATCCCTTTGTACTTGGCATGCGCGATCGTCGGTCCGACCCCGCTGAACGCGTTCCTGGCAACGAGGTGGCCGCCGGTCTTGCGGTAAAACGAATCGGTCGCCTCGTGCGACTTGGAATAGTGGAGCGCCTCGGCTCGGGTTTTGCCGATGAACGTGTGCTCGAGAACGAGCGCGAGCTTCTGGCCTTGGTATTCGTACGTGCGGACGATGAGTTGCATCATGGGCGTCACCTCGGATCGGTGCGGAAGTTGGGGGGGGTACTTTTTGCTGCGCCGAGCGTGGCACGAGCGCTGGCGCGGAGTCAGCGACGCTTTCTCGCGCGCGGTGCGGAGTCCATCCCAGTGTTTGCAACCGGGCTTGGCGCAGAGTTTCTCGAGGAAGCCGTGTTCGCAGCGGATCGCTCGGCGGGTCATTCTTCCTCCATGAAAAGCAGATCCGAAATCGACTGCGACGTCGCTTCGGCCAAGTCCTCGGCCGACGCATCGTCATAGCGCATCACCATCGCCGTAGTGGAATGGCGGCTGAATTCGCGAACGCGTCGCACGTCCCCACCGGTGGAATTGAGTGCGGATGTGATTGCCGCATGCCGCAAAGCATGAGGCCATACGTGACGGCCAATGCTTCCCCCAGCTCGACGGACAATGTCGTAGACACCATCGGGGCTCAGCGCTGGGGCAGCGATATCAAGGCCGCGATCGAGACGAAAGAAAATGGGACGATCCGGATCTGAGGTGGAATCGTCGCCCGTGGCGCAAAATAGACCCCGCGACAAGCAGAGCCACTCATCCAGGGCCTGAGCCGCCTTGGCGGGCACCTTCATCCAGGTTTTGCGCTCGCCCTTGCCGTGGATCAGCAGCATCGACTTGCTGCGCGAGTAATCGCCCACCCGAAGGGCCGCGATTTCGGAACGCCGTAAGGCCATTGTCAGAGCGAGCAACAGCAGAGCTCGATCGCGGGTTCCGTGCAAACCGTCGCCGCACGAATCGATCATGCGCGCAACATCATCCACGCTCGGCCCCCGTACATCCTTCACCGGCTGAATCACCGGAGCCTTGATCTCAAGCTCCCAATCGATGGTCCCGATGAGACGAGCCAGCGCCACTACCGAGCGCAGCGTCGAAATCCGCCGCGCCCGCGTCGAGCTCGCGAGCTCATCATCGCGCATCTGACCGAGCCAGCGCAGCGCAATCAGGTTCGCGTTGCCCGAGCCGCCCTCGAGCAGCTCCGCGAGCGCCTCCTCGCTCGAGTGCTTCTCCAGAAATCCCGCGAACGAATCCAGATCAGCGCGATACGCCTTCAGCGTCGTAGCCGCGCGGTTCGACAAGAAATGCCGAACGAGCTCCCCGACACCCCCGCCCACCAGTGGCCGCGGCGCTCCGAGCGTCTTTACCGGTGGCAGGTGCTTGGGGAGCGGCCGGAACTTCCGTTTCTTGGTGCCTCGAATCGGGACAATCTTCTTTCTCACCGCGTACCTCGTTTTCGTCGCCGGATTTCCGAATAGGCCGGACAATCCGGCTTGTGCTGCGGACCAGCGTTACACGTGCACGGCTCCGGCCCTTCGCGACGTGTCTCGATGACCCAATAGATGAACGTGTTTCGTTTGTAGTGACGCGCCGAGTGGCGCCCGTAGTGCCCATCTTTGCGAAAGCACTGGAATTCGCCGATCTCGGCGCCGCAGCGGTCGTAGTTGTTGTCAGAGTCGTACATGCGACACCGCGACCGAGGCCAAAAACAGCAGATGAATCCGAAGCGCCAAACGACCGCGTTCGGTGATGTCCCAGAACTCGATCTCTTCGTCTCCGTCTTCCTCGGTGTGCGTGATCCCCGCGAAACCCTCGATTCGAAGCTCTTCGCAGATAGGCCAGGACTTCGGATCCATGTCCGGATAGCCAGGGCGAGAAAGCTCGACGAGCTCGTGGTATTGCGGCGTGGTGAGCGGCTTCATTTTCAGCGCCGCGATGCCGCGTAGCGGCGGAGAAGTTCTCGACCCTCGGGTTTGAGCGCGATGAGCCGTGCCGCCCAGCGCGCCGCCGCTTCGCGGTGGACCTGGGCGTATTGGGTCTTGCCTTCTTTCTCAGCAACCTCCGCGATCGCGAGCGAAGCGTTCAAGAGGTAGAGAAAAGTCGGCTTCTTGCTGCGCTCCTGCCCCGACACGAACGTCTTTTCGACATTTCCGCGGAGCTCCTCCGGCACCATAAACCAGTGCCGTCGGCACATGAGAAGCCGCGGCGGAACGTGCTCCTTGCAGTCGACCGCGTGGCACGTGTGCATCATGAGAGGTCCCCCGGGATCCGGATCTCTGCGCGCCCGAGCGCTTCAATCAGATGGACCGCATCGCGCCGCACCTGCGAGCGCTCCCAAACGCGCTGAAGGTACGAGTCTTCGATCTTCCCCGCATTGAACCGCTCGACGAAGCTCTCCCAGCGCGAGAGGATCTGCTCGTGGCTCATCCGCTTCGGGCACCACCCGCAAGTCACCACAAATTGCTTCTCTTGGGTCCTGAGCACGCAAACGATTTGCCAATACTGCTCTTCGGTGACGCAAATGCGGAGATCCGGCTGGTGCTTCAGAAATCGCAGTGAGGCCCATTTGCTTCGGCTGGTTGGCGCCGAAGAAAATGTCGTCCGGAGAAAAGCCGAGCCGGCGGAAAGCTTCGTGTTGCGCCCACGCCTCGAGCAGAGCTCGCGGCATGTCGTCGTCCTTCCATAGTTTCCTCAGTCGTGAGCTCATCTCTTCTTCTCCTTCCTCGCCCGTTCCTGGAGCGCTGCGGCGAAGCTCGTGTGTTTTCCCAAGAGCTCGCGGTGGTACTTGCAGAGCACCGCTTCCACTCCGTCGTATGTGACCGCGTGCGTCGCGGGCGCATCGCACGCCCAGCACTCGGCATAGCCCGCGGGAGTCTCCTCGAAGCTCACGCCGCGACTCCGAGCGCGGCCGCTACCACGGCGGGCGGCGGAGTCCAGAGGCCGAGAAGACCGCTGCACGGCACAATCGGCGTGGCCCGGACGTTCCGGAGCACGAAGCCGTAGCTCCCCATATACCAATGCTTCTGCGCCTCGAGCTCGGCGCGCTGCCGATCCGAAACCTTTCGGCGCAAGCGCCAACCCGGTTGGATGACGCCGATGATTTCGGCGTAGCCGACGATCGCGCTCGCGACGAGCCGCGGATCTTTCGGCTGGGGGATCCGGGACGCGCCTTCCGGATCGAACGTCTCGACGAAATCATGGGCGCTGTACCAATCATTGCGCGTCATCGTTTTCGACGAGTGAAGGAGCACCGGTCCCCGATATTCGGTCTCCCAAGTGCGATTCTCGATGCGCTTCCCGAGGTTCAGGATGATCCAGCCCCAGGGTCGCGTGAGCGATAGCGCTTTCACGGCCGCTGCTCCCGAAACCAGCTCTCCACGAACATCGAAAGCATCCGATTGGCCTTCTTGCTCGTCTCGAGCGGCCTGGCCGGGTGCTGGAGCAAGAGCGCAAGCGATTTGCCATCGATCGCGCCATGGGCGAGCGGCGCGCCATCCGCGGTTTTGCAGTGGTCGTCCAGGCACTGCTCGTGAATGCGAAACGCGCACCGATCGTGGAGCACGCGAGCGGTCTTTGCGCTCACCGATTCCCGGTCGCGTGCGACCACGAGCGAGAACGGAAAGTCCTTGTTGCGGCGAAGCTCGAGGTGGGCTTTCACAGACCGAGCTCCGCCAAAAGAAGATCCGTCGCCTGCACGGCGGCAGGAATCGAAGAGGTCCGAGCGTACGCGCCGACGTTCGAGAGCAGCGTCGCCGCCATCTGCGCCCGCAGAGCATCTCGACGCTCTAGTTTGTCCGGAAGTCGGCTTGCGATGCTTCCGAGCTCGATCCGAATATCGTCCAGCAAATCAACCAATCGTTCTTCTATTTCGCTCACCGCGGTTCTCCTTCTGGTTTCGTGGTTCCACTAATTTGAGGGGCGCTCAATGTCGTCCCCGATCCCGTAGTCCGTAGCCAAACACTTCCCGATGGCGTCCACGTGCACCACGCAGATCAACCGTGCGATGCGCATGCAAAGCACCCGAAGTTGCTCGTCGCTCTCCGAGCACTGTTGCAGCATGTCAGCAATGAATGCGAACTGTCCCGGTGTGTCGCCAAAGATGCCGTGGGTCCGCATCATCACGCCGAGCAGATTGCGGACCTGACGAGCGGTGATGTCGCTGGCTTTGCGGCCGGACACCACGCGAACCAAGTGAGAAAAGTCAACCTTCATGGCTTCGCCCGCAAGCAAGCGCGGCAGTCTTCGCAGGTCGTCAGAGCGGCCGACGCCGTATAGCGCGACACCATCGAGAGGCGCTCACCGCAAAGCGTGATGTTCTCGCCAGCGGGATCCCAATTGTGCAAAGGGTCGTGCTCTGTCGCGGAAGCAAGCTCGCGCTCCTCTTCCTCATCGATCTCGGGATCCGACTCGAACGCCGGGCACCCCTGGTGCTCGAACGTCAGCAATCCCACGCGATGGCTCTTCGGATTCGTGCACACGCACCAGTCCATCGACAAATAGTGCTGATCGCCCTCGATCTTCACGTCCTCGAGCCACCGGGCGAATTTGCATCCCGTCGAGCAGTCCGCATGCCGATCGTCGGGCTTGCCCCATCGCTTGAGCTCGCCCCAGGGCTCGTAATCCTCGGGCTTGCAGATCATCACCTTACGCAAGAGGCGTTCATGCTCGTCGCTCATTTGTGCACCAGCTTGCGACCCGCGAGCACCGCGCCGAGCTCGCGCACGACCATGTGCGAGACAAAAAGCGCCAACTCTGGCCTTTGGGCCTCGAGTAGTTCTGCCGCCAGGCGCAGCTTGTCAGGCGGGGAGAGCTCGCTAATGCGCTCGAAGGTCAACTGAGATTCGGACTTCATTTCCGCTCCTCCCAGTTTGCGAGCATCGCATCGAGCGCGGCCCGTCCTGCACGCGTTATCCGGAGTCCCGCCCGCCGCGATGCGCTGTTCATCACATAGCCGTGCAAAAGAAGCGCGCTGTAGGTGGCGCGTGAAAAACCGCCCCACGACTGCGGTGACTGATCGCAGGCCGGCCCCCGCCGAGCGGCGATCTGCTTCAGACATTCCAGCATCGCGGGAGTCAACCGACGGCGAGCAAACGGAGGTTCCCGTGCAGGATCGAAAGGCACCGCTTCGTAGGGAGAGCGAGCGTCGAGCTCCGGATAGTTGCGGCGAAAGCATTCGAGGAAATCGAGCGCCGTTGCGCGCGAGCCGCGGTATCCATCGTCATCGTGCGGATCGCCAATGTGGCACCAGCCGCCCGGCACCCCACCCCAAACGCCCCAGGCGCGAGACTTGTCGTCGCTCATGGTTTCCGCTCCCCAAAGTTTGCGATATCTGTCACGGCAATAGTGTGCGTCTTGTCGTGCGGCGCCCATTCGGGGACGGTGTCGCCGCAAACCTGACAGACGTAGAGCGTCTCGATCGCGCCCTCGCCGCGGCCATCAGGACGGAGACAGCCTTGGCAATTGGTGCAGTGCTCGTGACCGCGGTGACGGAGTTTGTAAAGGACCAAGCGCCCCACGAATTCTGCCGTGAGCGTGAACGCTGTCCCGAAGACGAGTCCCGCTTGCCAGCCGTCGACGTTCATTGCGGATCCCACGGGAGCGTCATCTTGATACCGGAGGGCTCCGGAAAGGCGCGCGCGATGCGCTCGAGCGTAGCGAGATCGAGCGTCATCAGCGCATCGCGCACGGCCGCGTGCGTCCGTGAGGACATGGCCCCGATGATCGCACCCGTGCAGAAGAGCTTGCGCATGCGCTCGGCGTCGTCGTTCATTTGGTTTCCCTTTGCTCGTGAAGCACACAGCCGAAATCGTCGGCGACCGCGACCGCTTCCGCCGGCCCGTCGTTGTTGTAGGCCATGAACACCGTGTTCCGGAATTGCGCGTCGTCCGCTGCGAGTTTCAGGCAGGCGAGGTCGCCGTCGTCGTCGAGCTCGGCGTGTTTGCATGTGCGACAGCAAAGAGCTCGCACCGCGGGCGGCTCGTACGGCTTCGGCGGCACAGGCCCATCGATCACGAACCTCGCCACGACGAGCGGCCCGTACGCCGCTTTCATCCGGCCGACGTAAAGCTCGGCTTCGCTCCGTTTCGCGAATGTCGTCGCGCCGCCATCGGGGAAGACGACCGCAAAAAGTTCGCTCGGGGTCTTGTCACTCATGGTCTCACCGCGTCCTAGCCGGCGCCCGAAGGCGCGCACTTGGTCAAAGGTCCATTCGTTCATGAAAGCTTTTAATCCTCGTTACTCACGCGCTCTGGCGCTGCCAAAGCCCAAATGGCACGTCTGACACGCGGTATTTCCAAACGTGGACGCCGAGCTTGGTAACCCGAAAGCACCGGCGGTTATGAACGCACTTGTAGAAGTGCGGGAATGTGTGCGGGTATGTGGAACACGCGCCCTGCGTCTCCTCGACAAGCCCCATTCTCGCGAGGCGCAGCAAGACGCGCCGAGGGAAACGCCGGCTAGTCCCAAATGGCACCCGACAAATGCGCTGCACCTGCATCGCTTCGTCGAGAGCGGCGGCGTCGGAGTCTCGGAGATCGCGCCAGTGGATCATGGACGCCCGCCATCGTCATGTGCTGGGCAGATGATGATCCCGCTGCCCTTGCACACGCCGCACACGTGTTGCGGCATGTCGTGAAAGCACTCGTTGCCGACGCAAAGGTCGTCGCCGCAGAACGGCTCGACGATGCCCTCACCCGCGCACTCGTCGCAAGGGACGGAGCCGTTGCCATCACAGAAGCACTCAGGCATGACCGACGCTCTTGCTGTTGGCGGTGATCGTTTCCACGCCGAGCTCGTCGGCTAGCACCTGAAGAATCCTAAGACGATCGAGGCCGTGGCCCTCGACGCGGGCGACGAGCATGCGGACGATCGCTGTGAATACATCGCAGCGTCGATCCGACAGCGGCAGTGCGGCATGAGCGGCCATGTGCTCGTCCACGGCCGCCTCGAGTCTCGCGAGGAGTTCCACCGTGCGCGGCCCGGCCGCGTCCACTTGCTCCGGTGTGGGCTTGTTCACGACTTCACCGCGGCAGCGGCGCCACCCGGCCGAAACCACTTGGCGCGGATGATATCGAGCGCCTTGTCGGTGAGCTCGATCGGGCTCCGCTCGCGATCCGACTCGGTGAAACGCGCATAGCCCTTGTCCGCCAGCGCCATAAACGACGGCGTAGGCCGAGCGGGGTTTAGGCGAAGCGCCGCCCATGGCTGCCGCGCTGCTTTGATGTTTTGCGTCAGCGCAAAAGCGATCTGCGGCCCGCTCACGGGCTGCCATTTGTCGTCGTAGAGCGCGCATGCGGTCACGATCATTGCCGCGGCCATTTCGAAGTCCGTCCGCCCGAACGTGTCGGGGAACGGCATGCCGCCGCCGTCTAGAAGCACTTCACTTGGTTTCATCTCGTCTCCCTTGTAAACAAACGATGAAGTTCCCAGCCTCGCCGCAGGCGGGTCCGCAGAGTAGACACACGGATTCCGCTGAGTTCTGCGCACTCAGGTAACGAGCGGACCTGACCGCGGTATCGAACGCATACGCTACTGCGCGTGTTGCGCATCTGCTGAGTGCGGGTCGCCCATCGGCAGTTGCGCTTGGAATAGCCCTTGTCGTTGTTGCGACGATCTAATGAGTGTTTGGGACTCGGTCGCAACCCCATATCAGCCAAGAAGTTAGGGAAGCTCAGCCACCTCTTGGTGACGCTAATTCCGCGGCCGCCGTAACTTGCGAAAATGGCGTAGTTGGGGCGGAGACAACGCTTGAGCATATTTGCCCACGCCAAATACTCCGGGCTTTGCGCGCCGCTCCTGCCGTGTCCATGAATCGTTTGTAGTTCTCGGCGCAGACATCCGCATGAGCGCGTGTTCCCGGAGCACAGCTTCCCGAGAGCCACTGTTTTGCTGATGCCGCAGTCGCAACGCACTACAACGCGGACACATCCGCTTGCGCTTGGCGGCAGCCGGCGAACGATCAGAAGTCGTCCAAAACGTCTTTGGGTGATCTGCTTCAAGAAAAAAGCCACCGGAGCCGGAGCCAAATCATGTGCAGCGGATGCCGCTTGCAGTCGACGGTGCCGCACTTCTGACAGGTCAAGGGGTACATGGCTCACCGCTCCTCAAAAGTTGGGTTACCAGTAACGAAAATTGCGCGCTCGGCAGCGAAAGAACCGGCGGGCGCAAAGACCGCTCGGGATTCGAGGGCACGCGGCTTCGTGCCCTTCGCGGGGGAGTCCAGAGGGGGAGCGAAGATTCCCCTTCCAACGGGAATCGAACCCGCATGCCCGCGTCTGCCAGAATCTTTTCACTCATCGGAGCGCCGTCCTTTGCCTGCGATGGCGTAGGCGATCTCGGTGAGCGTCATCAGGACCGCGATGAGCGCAATCAGCGCTCCGCAGCCGTTGTGATCGAGCCACTGCCAGAAGTTCATTGCTCGTCCGTGTAAAAGTTGTTCTCGCCGTTCGGGCACTCCTCGCGAAGCAGCACGAGACAGCGCTTGATGCTCGCTTCGCTGGTGCCGAAGGATTCCGTCTCGTGACCGCAGCGTGAGCATTCGGCAGAAACTCCGTCGACCTCGCCGTAATCGCCCTCGAGCGTCACCTCGCTGATCGAGCAAGATACCCTCATGGCTTCCGCTCCGGGCTTGCGAGAGCTTTCAGCACATCCTCTGAAATGTGGCTCACGAGTCGCGGGTTGCCGCGCCACCCGCAGAGGTAGCAGCGCCCCGCGCGGACCTCATTGTCGCACAGAGTTAGCTCGCACCATGGGCACTCCGCATGCACGTCGGCCGGAAGGTCCGCTTTCATTTGTGCTCCGGGGATTCGAGATTGAGCAAGCGCCAATATCGACCGATCTGAGCCTTGCTTGCAGTGTTGTAGACGTGTTCGATCGCGCACGAGCGAAGATCGTTCGGGCTGAGTCTCATCGGAAGCTCTGCAATGTAGTTGTGGACGTCGCCCGCCCCGATCCCCGCGTCCGCCAAAATCAACGCGACACCCGCCGAGGGAGGTCCGAGCGGCGCGCGTAACCACTCTTGCAGTCGCTCCTCGACTGCCAGACGTCTGCCGCCGCGCGCAAAGCGGTTACGCTGGCTCACTTGCTGCGCTCCGAGGATTCAAGACTTTCGGCTGCGGTGCTCGGCAGCAACGCAAAACCGCAAAAGGGGCAAAAATCAATTTCCTGATCGTGGGCGTAGTCCTCTTCGTTCTTCCAACCGACGGCGGTCCACGCCGGTTCGCGGAATTCACCAAAGGCAATGGGCTGAATCGCCAGGTCCGAGCAGTTTGGACAGCCGGCCATCACATGCGCTCCACGGGTAGAGTCTCGGTCACCACGATATCGACCTCGTAGGTGACTTCGTCGTCATGCTGTGCACCGAAGGCTTGCAGGCGAAGCTCGCCGAGCTCGGAGCACGACTCGGCACGCGCCGCGCAGTTGTCCACCCACGCCGCTACACGCTTGAGCAATTCGGCTTTGCGAAATTCGTAAATAACAGGCATCACTTGCCCTCCGTGGTTGCAGGACTTTCGGGTTCGGTCTGACGCACTGACAAAGACAGGGCGACGGAGGCAAACCATGCCGCTAGCTCATCGCGGTCCTTGTGATTGCAGTGGACATAAAAATCCGTTCCCGCATCGAAGTCGATGATCACGCCGACGTCATCCTCGATGGCGAATTTTGCAAGCGAAGTTGTCGCCAGCGTGGTGTCTGGGAAGATCCCGTGGGGATGCGTTCGGCGCACTTCGATCTTCATCGCTTCGGCTCCCCCGCGTCGACTCGGCCCGTCGTTACCATGCGCTGAGCAGCAACGAGAGCGCACTTCGCCGAGCAAACGATAGCGCCGAGCGGAACGGCGCCCGCGAGGTAAATCCCCCAGTCGTTGACGGCGGCTGGGCGTGTCTTGGCGCACACGATGCAAGCGTTGGCCGGCGCCATTTCAACGCCTGCGATAACTTCGTATTTCATCGCGGGGACTCCGTGGATGCGACGGCCTGAAGCGCTGAGACACAGAAGATGATCGGGCAAAGAATCTCGTCGAGCTCCTTGTGGGAAAACTCGCAAACCACCTCCGAGAACCGCGACAAGAGCACCGGGCGCGGCAAGCAATGCATGAGCCGATTGCCAACCACCATGTCGACTTCTTCGTCGATGCAAAGCTCACCGTCGATCGAAAACCGGACGCGCGCCGCTTCGCCACCGGTGCATCCATTGAGCCCATGGAAGCGGGTGTACTCGCCAAAGGAGGCGTACTCGTCCCAGCGACTTACCCCCTCGGGCAATTCCAAAAACGCTTTCGGCATCAGCATGAGCCCCACCACGAGCACGGGGTTCGAGCGATCGAAGGGCCAGAGTCGCGCGGTGATGCCCGTTCCACTCGGCACCAGCGCTTGCACTCGCTTCATGTCCACCATCACTCTTGCTCCGCGGTTGTGGATACGATCGGGATCTTCACGTCGCAGGTTTTAGCCCCGCAGATGCACGGACGAAGGTGAGTCTGCATCCACCCGATCAGCGCCTCCGCCCCTTCCAGCACCCCATCGGGCTTGTGCGTGAGCTCGCGGCCGCACCCGTTGCAAATCGTGATGATCGTCCGGACGTCGAGCCGCTCGATCTGCTTCACGTGCGGACCCGGCGCATCATTTGGAGGGCTCCGGGGTTTCCGTACTTTCGGGTTCTGCGGCTGCGCACAGCCTCTCCACGCGCTCTCGGCGGGCGGCGATATCTTCAGCGTCCCGCTCCGCGGTGCGCACGGCGGCCTCGAGCGCTTCGTCGGTCTCTATGCCGCGAGCTCGGAGCCAGCGCGAGAGAAGAGTCAGGACGTTAGCTTCGCGGTAGCGGCCGAGGAAATGCAGCACGTCGGCGACTTTGAGCAGAAGATCGGGGATGGGTTCGTCCATTGGGTTCTCCGCTTTTAGGGTGTCCGCGGGTTTCCAGTCTTTGAAGCATTCGCGGGCGTGCTCCTCGAGTACTTGCGTCGCGCCCTCGTGGCCCATCGCAGACGCGAGCGCGAGCCACGACCAGCCCTCGCTCATTTCTTCGACTCCGCCGGTGGCATTCCGTACTCCGCAATCGTCTCGGGTTCAGCGGCGGTGCCCAGGCGCGCCCAGGTGTCGAGCGAGCACGGGTTCTGAGTTTGCTCTTCAACGAAATCCGCCCACTCGCGTAGGAGCTTTGCGAGGCGCAATGCCGCCCCAGCCGATTCGAGCTGCACGCCGAGGTGTTCGGAAGATCCTGTACCCCGGCCGACGAAACCGTCGGCATCCAAAAGACTCATGCAAACCTCGGTGGTCGCCATCACTTCACCGGAGCGAGCCCGGTCACTTTGCCAGCCGGACATCCTGGCGCGTGCGGGATCACGCTTCCGTCGGTCGTCATCGCGGTTGCAATCATGACCCCGCACGTGCACCCCGGACCGCTCGGCCCGGGTTCGCCCGGACCGAGATCAATCAGTCCAGCGCGAGCACGCTTGAAGTCTGCGTCGGTGGGCTCGCCCCAGACGTGCACGCGATTGTCGATGAGCGCTTCGATCAAGCGGTCGAGCGTCTTCGGCGACTTGAAGCGAATCAGCGCCTTTCCACCCGGAGCCGGAATCGCCAAGTGCACTTGCGTGCATGGCACGACTGGCTCCGGAGCTGGACACCAAGAGGTGACCTCGAAGCCCGTTTCCGGAACTTCGTAATAATCGAACTGCATCTTTTTCATTTGGGCTCCGGGGTTTGGGTGCTTTGGGGGGCGATCTTGTTGCGTGCCGTCCACGCTGCATGTGTCTCGCCTGGAAGCTTCGGTGGAAGCCCGAACGCCATCAGCATCAGGTTTTCGGTGACGTGTTCCCCGAGGTAGATGCTCCCAAGCTCGAGCATTCCGAAAAGCACGTGAGCCGCAGCAAGTTCAGTGCGGCTGGTGGTGTCTTTTGGGCGACGAGCGCGGCGGCGTGCAATGTTCTTCCAAACAATCTGCGAGCCGCCCCGCGGGTTTCCAGAGTAGTGGAACCCCCGATGGCCCTTCCGTGCCTCGCATTGGTGTCGCCCGCTTTTCGACGAACAGCGCGCCATCACCTTGGCTCCTTGGTTGTGTTGTCTTCGGGGGCGCCCCACCCTTGCGGGTATCCGGCTTCGCGCCACTCGGCGTAATCGACAAGGTCGAGACCCTGATCGGCGCAAAGACAATGAGCTTCCTTCACTGTCTTCCGGCCGACGTTTGGCGTGCGCAGCATCGCTCGGACGCTGGTAGCGGCTAGCGCTTCAAAGCTCAGGATCTCATTGTCTTTGCAAAACGTGCGCAAGCGTTGACTCGCGCGAGCGATGCTCGTGTGCCAAAGCGTGCGCGCCTCAATCAACGCTTCGAAGCGAGCAAGATACTCTTGAGCGAAAGCAGCGATCTTGTCCGCGTTCAGCAGCACGCTGGTCATCGGATCGGCCAATACCTCTCGCGTGAGCGGCTGCGCGTCCTCGTTGAGCAACGGTTGGCCATTAGCGTCGAGCACGGGTTCGTAGCGGACTCCGACTTTCATTTGCGCTCCGTGGTTTCATTGCTTTGGGGAACGGTCGCGACAATCTCCGCCGCGATCTCGTCCGCCTCCGCGAGCGTGACGATGCCGTCCTCTTGGCTATTGCGTGGCGACCGGAATGCGACAACGTCGCCCATGACCTCGACGGCGCACCGCTTCGCTCGAAAGCTCGAGCGCGCGGTGATCGCCGCCGCGATCGCGAGCATCTCCGAGCCGTAGCCTTCTACGTCCGCATCCGAAAACCGGGAGCTCGTGCGGAGCGCCATCACGTGCGGGGCGACTGGCTCCATCCATACGCGGCCGTCGTGTTCGGCGCGTTCGATCAGCCACCAATCGTCGGTCCAATCACTCTTTCTGATCGTTAGGCGCATCATGTCTCCTCGGCTGCATTGCTTTCGCGAGCGAGTAGATCCGTCTCAATCTCTTCGCAGAGACACGGATCGCATTGTGGGCAAACGTCGAAGCCGTGCTTGCACTCGATCGCAACCGGACCGAGCGCCGAGCCGAGCGGACAGCCGGGTTGGTGGTCGCCGATCATGGCTCCTCCACGTCCTTAAACCCCGGCAGAAACGCGACGCCGACCGTGGGCACGATCGCCGGCCGCCAAGTGAGGCCGCATTTTTGACACGAGTGCGTGTGATGGTGCTTCGTCGCGAATTCCCCGACGTCGATATGCCGCGCCGAGCACATCGGACACCAGATGAGCATCGGGATCGGAAGGAGAGTCGGCGCTTCGGGTTTCTTAACGCCATCAGGGAAGCGTTCCCCACCCGCGACGTTTTCGTATTCGATGGGTTTAGCCATTTGGTTTTCGCTCCTGAAAGCCTTCCGTCACCGCAACGGTCGATGCGTGGACTGGACAGCCTGAGTTGGTGATTCGATCGGAGCCATCGGCGAGCTGGGGGCAAGTGCACCGAGGCCCCTCGACGAGACTCCCGTCGGGATAAGTGAGCGGGCCGCCGCCGGTCAGCCGCTGGCCAAGTTGGGCTGCATGCACAGCGTTGTCGCCGTGGAGCGGACAGGCGGGGCAGGGATTTCCGAAAACCTCGCCCGACGGGAAGTGAATCTTCGCGCAACAGCAGCGCGCTTCAGCGATCTCGACGCGGAGAGCGCACCCCTTGAAATGCCGCTTCGGATCTTGCCGCTGAATTTCCGCACAGCTGCACTCCGGAGGAAAAATCGTCTCGAACATCAGCTCATAAAAATCCCGGAACGGCGACCACCGAAGGAATTCCTCGCGCGTGAGCCAAGTAACCGGACACCCCGGTTCCATTTCCTTGGGCTCCCCGCGTGCCCAAACGCGAAACACGAGCACCCGCGAGCCGCGGCCGCTGACTCCGGGAATCGGCTTGGTCCTGTGCGGCGCATCGTAAATCGCCTCGGGCTGCCCCGCGATCGATAGACCGGTTTCCTCGCCGAGCTCGCGAGCAAGCGCCTGCACCACGGTCTCATTGTCTTCGACCTTTCCGCCCGGCATCCCCCATCCGCCGTAACGTTTGTTCCAGACGCATAGGATGCGGTGATCGGAATCGCGCTCGATGTAAGCGACCGCTGCGCGTGCTTCGTCGCTCATCGCACCCGCTCCTTTTGCGTGACGCTCTTGACCCGAATTACGCGCCCGTCACCCTTGGCGTGGCTGAAGCGCGTCTTGAGCCGCGCTTTCCAATCGCTCGCGCCATCGAAGTGGGCGCGGTTATTCATGACGCAGAGACCGCGCAGAAATCCGTGGTTACACCGTTTGTCGTCGCTCACCGCATTCTCCTCTCGTCGCTACCTCGGAATCGGAAAACCATGAGTCGGGCAATCGCCCCGAATCACCCACTGCGGACACATGCACTGGCTCTCGCTCGCGAGCGGCTCGCGGTCTCGTAAGCACTCGTAGCAAAGCGCCAAGGGGCCGAGCGGGTTCCGGAAGAGCGGCTCCATCCGAGAGCAACTCGAGCAGATGCCGTTTAGCGAAACGACCGACGGGCGTTGCTTGTCGGTCACGAGACCACGTCCCCAGGCGGTGAAGAGTGATCGGTGGCGCGCCGCGGTCGCTCTCCCGCGAGCACTTGCGCGAGGGTCGCGTAACCCGCCTTCACGACCGAATGGTGCACGTAGCAGAGTCGACGCCCGTCGATCTCGATCGACGCCGGCTGTTTGCACGGCGTCGGGCGCTTGCCGTTGTTGTTGATGCAAAACCATTGCGCCTCGCATTTCACCGCGAAAACTCCAGGCCACGGCGGGCGGCTTTGCACTCTGCGCAGCGCCTGCACGCATGGCAGAGCTCCGCAGTCCAAATGCGGTGCCGCGGACAGTAAAGCGTCGTGTCCGCCGTGCGCTTGCCGCACACCACTTCGCGAAAGCCGCAAGCGTGCGTCCAGGTCACCGGAATTGGGGTCTTGTCGTAGCTCACCGGAGACTCCGCGCGAACTTGCTGAGAGCAATCAACGCCGACACGAGTTGCGGCAAGCACTTGTAACAAGCATGCCGACTCCGATAGCGGAGCGTCCGCCCACAGAACGGACAAGCGCGTTTCACGGCCGCACCTGGAGCGCTTCGGCGATTAGCGCTTTGCAGTCGGCGCAAGTGACGCGCGTCGTGTCGAAGTCGAAGCGGCGGCTCGAGTCATCGAGCCCGCTTTGCCCGTCTGCGGTCATCATCGCAATGCTCGAGCTCGACTCGTCGCAGCCGATCTTCACGGTCGTCGGGACGAGCAGCCACTCCGACCAATGCACCGTCACGAGCGGCGGCGTCACTTGCGATGCTCCCGCCGGCCAACCACGACGCCGATCTGATAGCCGACGCCCGCCGCTACGTAGAGAATGAGCAGGTCGATCACGATCCACGCCCAGTCGATCACTTGAACGCCTCCCGCGCCTTGGCCATGGAGCAGTCGTGGCAGAGCCGCGAATAGCAGCGGAGGTCCACGCTCGTGATCAAGCGATGCTCGCCGACGTTGATCGTGTCCTCGAGCATTTGAAGCGTGTGCTTGCAGAATTGCAGCGCGCGCCGCGCGCTCCTCGCCTCGGCGTATTCGCCGGGGAGAGCCTCGCCTTTCGAGCTCAGAGTAAAGCTCGTTAGTTCACCGCGGATTTTCGTGTGCACCATCGATCCGTCTCGCTATTCGTTTTTGCGTTCGGCGATCGGACGCGTTGCGAGCTTTTCCACTGAGCTCGCGACGCCGTCGGCAAAGTCGATCGCCACGGTGAAGCCGAGGGCGACCACGCCCGAAAGAGCGCCGGTGCCGAGCGCCATCAGCGCCCAAGAGCAGAAGACCGCGGAGCTCGCCGGCCGATAGCCCGCCGCCGCGAGCTGCGCCGCGGTGAGTAGCATCCCCACCCACACCCCGACGCAAAGCGAGCACCCTATAAAGGAGCGCCACCCCGCGGGGCCGTGCTCTCGGAGCGGAGCAAAAAGCCCGCTTCGCGTCACCACGAACGTCATCGCCGCGGCCTGGAAGGCCAAAAGCCAGAGGTCCACGGGCGCCTCAGTCGCCGTAGCCGTGTTTTCGGAGCCAAGCGCACAGGTCGCGCGCCTGCTCGTCATTGAAATTGATGCCCACCCGCGGCTCCTCGAGCCCCTCGAGCGCGTCCACGTGCTCTCCGATGGTCACGCCGCCGTCAGGGCGCCGGCGGAAGTCTGGGCAATTCTGCCGCCCACACTTCTTGCAATCGGTGCGATCGGGATCGAAGTCGAAATCGGGGCCGCTGCTCACCGTCTCATTGCTCATAAGCGCCGGGTATAACATCGCCGTAGCGGCCGCGCAATGGCCGGCTTGCGGCGGCTCCGCGGCGGTGCCGCGGCGGATAAGCGGCCGCGGATCCCGAAAGTTGCGGAACCCCGTAACGAAATCACCAAAAAACGACTGACCAAAAGGCGCGAAAAATTCTGTGTTAGAGCGCTACAATCGCCGCTAAGCGCCGTGGATGAGTGGTTCTGGTCGAAAACGAAGCAATCGGACTCATGCCTGATCTGGCCAGAAAAGGCCGCTACCGCCAAGGCGAGCGGCACTGGAAAGCGAAAACTGACCGAGAGGGACGTCCGATTCATCCGCAGGCTCGCCAAGCTAGGAGCCAAGCGGAAAGCCATCGGCGCTCTTTTCGGCGTGTCGCACGAAACGATCAAGGCGATCCTCTCCGGCCGTACCTGGAAAAAACGGTCGTTTTGACCGTTGGACCCAGGTCAAAAAGACAGGCGAACCGTAGTTCGCTCCGAGTGCGAACCGTCGGGCGCCAAGTGCGCACCGGCCTACGCGGTAAAACAACGGTGTTCTAGTAGTTTCGGGCGCTTGGCGCACCGGTCCGGTGTGGCATGTCCGGTGCTAGATGTCCGTACGAGCCCGAGTCGGGCGCACAGAAAGCGGTGAGAACATGGCCAGGTCAAGCGCGCGAGCCGAGAGAACGATACGAGTTTACGAGGTTTTACACTACTTGGGCGACGATGGCGGGAGCGGACCCATGGGCGACGGCCACATGGTGTCTCGCCATAACTCGAAACGAGACGCCGAAGCCTTCGCGCGGGGTAAAACCTGTTACGGAAAACCGGCCCGCGTCGAAGCGGTCGACGCTCCCGTCCGTCTCGCCAATCGTTGGGGGTTTTACTAGCCGGTGCGGCACCGGCCGCGCACCGGGGTTTTACCGGTACGCGATTCGGTCCGCTCCGACAAGTGGAGCGAAAAAAGCGGTGAGCCAATGGGAAAAACATTGTTTTGGAGCGAAAGGGGCGCGATCGCATGCGAAAAACACGCGCCCATGCGCGGATCCGACTCTTGGGTCTGGGAGCGCTGGTCTCGCGTGAGCACGCAAGATGCAGCCGCCATGCGCGCACAATTCGAAGGCGATAACGCTTTCGAAGGCGCCGAGCTTTGCGAGACATGCCGCGCCCGAAACGAGCGCGAGACAACGGCCGAAAAGCCGGTGGAAGTCCGCGCGGACTTCGAGGCGTTGATCGACTACTGGCGCCGAACGTTCGGCGACGCACGGAAAGCGGCCAACGTTTCAATCCGTTCGGCGCTTCGTGTCTACCCTTGGCTCCGGGCGCACGGATTGCCGGACTTCCCCAAGTAGCCTCGCGAGACCGACTCGGCGCGCCAGCCACGCTAGCGCGTCGAATCGGGCAATCGAGCCCGACATAGAAAGCGGTGAGCCAAATGAAATACGAAAACGGAACGTTCGAGGCAACGATCGCGGAGCTTCGCGCGGTGACGTCCTACGCAAGCTCGGACTTCACGCGCGTCAACATTGCCAGTGTCTGTTTCGATACGGGTCGCGGGCGCGTCGTCGCAACGGACGGGCACCGGTTGATCAAGATCGACGCGGCCAAGTCGACGGAGCCACGCGACAACGATACGAAGGAAGCCGTGGAGCACCTAGTCAATGCCAAAAAGCTCCAAGCCGCGCTGAAGGGCTTGGGAAGCAAGCGCACAAAGGTGCGCGTCACCCCAGGGGAAAAGGGCTTTACGATCGCGTCGGGTGACGTACAAGCCGCGCTTCCGAAAGTAGACGCGACTTTCCCGGCCGCGGATCAAGTCATTCCGACGATCGCGAACATGCCTCAGCCGGCCGCATGCGTCGGATTTAACGCCTTCTATCTCGCGGCACTCGGTGTGCTTGGCGAGATTGCAGAAAGCCATGGGTGTCGCACGACTCTGTGCCAGTTGCGACTTGGTCAAGAGTTAGATCCGGCCCGCGTGGATGCTTCGTTCATGGGGGAAAACGCGGACTATCAGGGAGAAGCGACGATCATAGTGATGCCCGCGCGCATCTAAGCGGGCGCGGCGCTTCGGGCGCGAGCCACCATGGCTCGCGCTTCGAAGTCTCGAACGCTGGGCCGAGCACCAAGGGAAACGGCCCGCTTTGGTTTCACCGCTTTGGCGGGTGCCTGACCAAAGGATTAGCGCCAGCGTTCGAGGCTTCGGGGCTTGTCCCGAAAGAAAGCGGTGAGAAAGTGTCCAAGGTTATCCAGTATCGGCTCACGCTACGGCGTGAACGCGTTCTAAACGTCGCCGAAGCGAGCGCGCCGGACTTCGATCACGCCACGCGCACGCTTTTAGCGTGGTTCCGCGTCATGCGACCGGCGGGGGAGTGCCTGCTACTTCTCGGGCTCGACGCCCGAAACAATGTGATCGGGCTTGTCGAGGTAGCGCGGGGCGGCTTGCATGGTTGCGCGGTGACCGTTGCAGACGTGCTTCGCGCGGCGCTCACCTTGAACGCTTCGCGGATCATTCTCTCTCACAATCATCCAAGCGAGGATCCTACGCCGTCGCCGGAAGATCGCTTCATGACGGAAGCCGTGCGCGCGGGGTGTGACGCGGTCGGGCTCGCGTTCTGTGACCATATCGTGGTGGCGGTCGTCTCGGGCCGCACGCGTTCGGTGCTGTCATGAGCCGCACGATCGAAATCCGCGACGTCAAATATCGCGACACGCGGCGTTACACATATACCATATTTGACGCCGACCCCGCCGTGAGTGGCCCCAGTGCGTGGCCCTCACACGAGGACCTCGAAATCGAGGCGGACTCGTCCGAAGACGCGGTCTCGGACGTAGCCGCGGAGCTGGACGTCGAGGCCGCCGGCCTGTCCCCGAGCGACGGGTACGAGGTCGGACAGACGATCTACGCGCTCGTGTGGGATGCGGATGGGCAGGTGATCGCGCGCCTCACGCACGATCTGTCGGCTGAGGATCTCGGCGCCGACAAGAGCGGCGTCCGGTCCTGGTCGACCGAGGCGACCTACGTGCAAACTTACCCGGACGCCAGCGATTGTTACGGCTCGGACGGAGCGTGTGACGTAGAGGTCCAGGTCGGCGAGGTGGCCGGCGTCTGGTATCTCCGAACGCGCGACGACGCGGGCGGGAGCGACGAATGTGACGACACGTCCTACTCGACGGAGGCTGAGGCAATCGCGGCGGCCGAGGAATTCGCGACGGCCGCCAATGAGGCCAATGACGGCGAAGACGCTGAGGATTATCTTCGCCGACAGAAGCAAGAGCGCGTTGGCGAAGAAGATTCGGACGGCGCGTGGTGTGTTTACTGGTCGACCTCGCTGGACGATTCGGGCCCCCGTGAGCGCTACGCGACCCGCGACCAGGCCGAGGCAGCGGTCGACCTGGCGAACGAACAACTCCATCAGCGCAACCGCGGTCACCTGCTCTGCGGATTCGAGGTCCGCGAACTGGTCGACGATGAGTGGATCCGCGCGGAGCGCGAGTGATGGGCGTCCGCAAGCGGCCGACCGAGCTACGCAAGCTCCGGCGCGATGCCCGTAAGGCGTTCCGCGCTGCCGAGCATCACCAATTCTTGGCCGACGCTTTTCTCGCGCTTGGCCGCGAGTTGTCGCGGAAAGTCAAAAGGCTGGAGGGCGGCGCATGAACGGCTGGGAGTGGGACCTGGTCGGCGCCGCTGTAGCGACCGCGATTCTTCGTGACCCCGCCAAGCGAAAACATCTCGGCGAGCGCGTTTTGGAGGCGATCCGAGAAGTTGCGGGAGACGACGCTGCCGAGAGTTTTCGGCGGAGTTTGGTCCAACAAGTCATGGCGCTCCCCAAAAGCTTGAATATGCGTACCGCTCGGAAGCCGACGATTAGCTACGACCAGGACGCGCGGGCGCTTGGGAAGGACGCGGCTCGGGAGATCGAGATTCGGAAAGGGGTCGGCGATGGTGAGAAAGCGAAAGGGTTGAAAGAATGAGCCGAGTGCATTGCGAATGTGGCCGTGTCTATGGCGAGCGCTGCTCTTGGAGCGGCCCTCGCGGACAGACGGTTATCGTTGAGTGGATCCCGGAGTATCTTCGCGCCTCGCACGAGGCTGCTGGAAATCGTGGAAGCTATCCCGCGAACGGCGCCGAGCGGCTCCGCGTCCAGCGAGACTGCGCAAAGCGCATCATGGAAACCGAAAACAAATGGGCTAACCCCCAATGAGCCAGTTTATGGTCCAACTGACACGCCGCGGCTCCACGCTCGAGTGCAAGGTGGAAGCCGACGACAAACTCGAGGCCCGCACGGCCGCCCTTCGCGAGCTCTTCGGTGAAGGGGCCTTTTGGGATTCGGACTTCGATCCGAAGCAGGGATGCGCCGTTGTCGCGCGGCCGCGGAAACGTGGCAAGCGGACGGTGTTCGTGGAAACGAAGCGGAGCGCGGTTTACCGGATCCATGTGGAGCGATTGGAGGATGACTGATGGAACGGAAGGATTCCGAGCGCGTAACGGAGGCCGAGGCCAATCGCGCATGGTGCCCCCACTGCCACGCGTTCCCGGATCACCCGTGCATGTCGCCGATGGGCTATGTGCGCGGGCATCCCCACGTCGCGCGGTTTCGCGAAGCTCGTGCTGAGCGCGACGAGGCTCGATGGTGGAGCTACAAGAAATGACGCGGCTTCTCCTCGATGCTCGCGCGCTCCTCGGGCTTCGGCCATGATTCGGAAGCATCGCCACCGGCCGCCGCGCCGCCGCCACGAGCGGCCGCACCGAAACCCGAAGGTGCGAAAGCGCGAAACCTTTCGGCGCGCGTGTCGAGTCGCGAGATCCATCGATGGAAGCTTGACCGAACGCGCCGCCTACGCGCTCGGCTACCTCGGCAGTAACGCCGGCTTCGGTTGGGAAGAAATCAAACGCATGTTGGGTGAGAAATGAAAATAGAAGCGGAAGTCGACGAATATGGCGTGCTCTGCGTCACGATGCGCGGCGGCTCATGGTGGGCCGAGGCCGCGTGCTGGCACCCGGGTGCCGTTGTGAGCGTCACGCAAGTCGACGCCGAAGCAGCGCCGCTCGAGCGCATTCACGAGCTCGAGGCGACCGTGCGCGGACTGCGTGAGTGGTGTACCCACGGAGGGAAGGCCCCATGGCTTGCCAAATCCTGGCTTACGACATCCTAGACCGCTGGATCAGCGACCACGGCCTAACGCGCACGGCGTTCGCGAAAGCGGCGGGCCTTTCCGATCGCGACTTCCGGCACTTGATGCAGCTGAAAGATCCCGAGCGCCGCGTCAGCGTCGAATTCGCGGACAAGATCCATCGCGCCACCAAGGGAGAGATTTCGTATCCGCTGTGGGTGCCGGTGCGGTCGTGAAAAAGCGCTGGAAGAAAGCGATCGAGTCACTCCGCGTCGATGGCGACATCACGATGGCGGCCAATCGTGCCGGGCTCAATCGCTCCGCCGTGGCCTACCGCGTGGCCAACGCCAATGCCTTCCGGGAGGCGCGCGACTACGGCCTCGCTTGCAAAAAGACCAGCCGCGCTCGCGAGCGCCAACGTGAAATCAACAAGTGGACCGAGACCGTGGAGCGCGCCCGCGCTGAAGTCCGCGAAGCGAGGCGCGCGCTCAATCGCGATTTGCCCGCGCTCGGCCGAAACGAGATCGAGCGGCGCGTGCGGCAAATCGAAACGGCCGATGGCAAACTCCACGAGTGCGTGAAGCAATTGCACCACCTAAAAGCGGAGCCCGCCGATGGCGATTAAATGCTTGACGGATAACGCGGCCGACGCCGACGAGCGCCTGATCAATAGCATCATCGAGAGCTCGCACGAAACGCTGTGCGCCAAGGTCGAGGAGACCGAGCTCGATCTCGGGAACTTGTTCGGGTTTATCTTTTGCCTCGAGACGGACATTTCCCTGATGGTGATGCCGCTCGAAAAGCGCGCGAGCTTCATCGCCGAGCTCCGGGACGACGTGCCGGAGATGTTCGGGGAGATCGCGCCGTGGCTCTGCCAGGTCGACAGCGTCGAAGCCATGGGGATGCTTCGCTGCGTGGTGGGCTACTGTCGAGACACGCAACGCGGCTGGGCGCGCGTGCGGGTGCAAATCCACGAAGGCGCCCAAGCATGAACACCCGACGCCGGGTTTACGTGATCGGTCGTGAAGACCGCGGAGACCCGCAGGTGTTCGAGGCTGAGGTGTGGTCCGAGAGCAACGACGAAGTCCTAGTCGTCGTGGGAGTCGGACAATTGCTGCCCATACCACCTGACAAAGCGTACTTGACGCGCGAAGTAGCCGAGGCGCGTTTACGCGAAATCATGAAGGAGAGAACGCGGTGAGCACCAAAATCGAATGGACGAACGAAGTTTGGAACGCGACGCGCGGCTGCTCCCGCGTCAACACCGATTGCGATAACTGCTATGCGATGCGCCAAGCCCGCCGGCAAGACGTGCCGGGCGGCGCCTATGCGGGCTTGACACGCATCGGAAAGCACGGCGTCGACTGGGCCGGCATGGCGCGCCTCGTGCCGGATGCGCTCGACGCGCCCCTGCACTGGAAAGCGCCGCGGCGGATCTTAGTCGACTCCATGAGCGATCTCTTCCACGAGTCGCTCCCGAATGAAGACATCGCAGCTGTCTTCGGCGTCATGGCCGCTTGCCCGCGGCACACGTTTCAGATTCTGACCAAGAGGACGAAGCGAGCTCGAGACTGGTTTCACTGGGAACGTGACGAGTCGCGGGATGGCGAGCGGGACGTGATCGGCAAAGCTGCGTTCGAGATGGCGGGCGTCGAGTGGCAAAAGCACGTCACTGATTTCAAGTGGCCGCTTCAAAACGTTTGGCTCGGCTGCTCGGCGGGGCGGCAGGAGTCATTCGATGAATTGATCGTCGACTTGATGCACACGCCCGCCGCGATCCACTTCTTGAGCGCCGAGCCGCTCCTCGGGCCGATGACGATCGAAAAGCACCTCGAGTCGACACTCGATTGGGTGATCGCCGGGGGCGAAAGCGGACACGGCGCCCGCCCGATGCATCCCGCTTGGCCGCTCTCCCTCGCGGACCAATGCGCCTCGCGACGCCTTCCATTCTTTTTCAAGCAGTGGGGCGCATGGCAAGCCGTTTTGGGACCTCCAAAGAAAGGCGATCTGTGGGTCTACCCGGACGGAACGATCGTGCCGTGGCTCCCATCGAACCATGCGCCGATCGTCGCTTCGATTGCGGACAAGCCCTACACGACACTGCGCGAGTGGGCATTCGCGCAAGCCGTCATCATGCGCAAGACGACGAAGAAACTCGCAGGGCGCTGGCTCGACGGGCGTACGTTCGACGGTTACCCGCAATGAGAGCGATCGAAGTATTTTGTTGCTCCGGCGGGATGGCCGAGGGCTTCCGCCGCGCCGGCATCGAATTCGCGTTCGCGTTCGACAAGGACCCGAATGCGGTCGCCTCGTACGAAGAGAATCTCGGCCACCGCCCCATCTGCATCGATGTGCGCGATCTCCTGCGCATGGTGAAAGACGGATGGGGAATGCACGGGGAGCTCGACTTGATCGTCGCCGATCCGCCGTGCACGCCGTACTCGCTCGCCGGCAAACGCCTCGGCCCCAAAGACGAACGCGACATGCTCCGACAGACGTGCGAATTGATCGCGCTCCTTCGGCCACGCGCGTACCTCATCGGCAACGTTCCGGGACTCGACACCGCCGACAACTGGCCGATCGTCCAAGAATTGATCGGCACCTTTCTTTCGAAAGAAGGGTATTGCGTGCTCGACTACGCGAGCCTCGATGCCGCGGATTTCGGTTGGGTAGAACTATGCGAAAATCATGCGCACTTTGTGGACACGCTCTCCGCTTCGACAATCGTTCGGGATACTGCCGAAAGCATACGCCGAAGAGGAGCGCGCACGCCTACGGAGTCTGCGCTGCTTGCGGGGTTCAACTCGGCAAGGACAATACGACCGGATATTGTCGGCAATGTAACGCTAAAAAAGTGGGAAGAGCTTTTGGCGGAGCCAAAGGGCCGGCGAACGCAAACTGGAAGGGAGGCAAGCGCTTCGACGAGCGCGGATATGTGCGAATCCGAGTCGACGGAAAGTACAAACGACAACATCGAGTCAACATGGAAAAAGCTATCGGGCGAAAGCTTAAAGCTAGCGAAGTTGTACATCACCGCGACGAAAATCGCGGAAACAACGCGCCAGAAAACCTCGAACTCTACGCGGACAATTCCGAGCACATGCGAAAACATTTCAAAGGCCGCAAGAGAGGTCGCGGCTTGCGCTGGTTGTAAGTCTCACGCAACACCGCAACACCGCGTCCGGCCCTTTTGGTACGGGCACCTCGCGGGGCCTTGCATTCGCTGGCCGGAGCGGACGCACTGCGCGCCTCATCTCCTCGGCTTGCCCGGAGTCACGAGCCTCGAGCCGTGGGTCACGGTTAAAGGCAGCGCTTTCGCATTTGCCCGCTGCGAAAATCGGTCGCACCGTCAAAACCCGCGGGCGACTTCGGGGCAAAGACGGCTCGACGCGCGAGCACGTCCCGAATCAGCCCGGCAAAACCGTGACGGCGTCGCGCACCGGTCGCGAGCGCGTCCTCCTCGAGCACGCCCGCCACCCGATGAGCCGCCCCGACGAACCCTCCTACACCGTCACCACCAAAGGCGACGGCCGCGGAGCCCAAGGCGCCTGCGTCGTCGAATGGCCATGGGACCGGCCGTCGACCACCGTCACCACGCGCGCCGGCATTCCGCCGCCGGGCCATCACCCCGAATCGGGCTCTATCCTCTCGCAGCCGAACGCGGTTGTCCTTTCCGAGCTCGCCGCGGCGATCCTTCAAGGGTTTCCTGAAGGATGGGTGTTCGCGGGGAAAACGAAGATTTCGCGATGGTCGCAGATCGGCCAAGCCATGCCGCCCGCGCTCGCCGCCGCGGTCGCTCGGAGCGTCCGCGAGCAGATGGTGCGCGCCAAAGGAGAGGAGTTTTGCGTGGATAGGTCGACGCAGTGGAAGTGAAAGATGGGCTAACGAATGGTGCGGAACCTCGTAACGCTATCGGGACCGAAAGGCCCGCATCGTCTCGCGCGCCCTGGCCTTGCAGCGCTCGCGGTAGGCTTCGTCGGTCCGATAGCGCTCACGGAGTTTGGCGGCTTCGCCCGTGACGAGCCTCCGCTGGCGCATGTATTCGAGCCTTCCCGCTCGGCAATATCGCTGCCGCACCCCGCGGCAAGAATCGAACGCCTCGAGCGGATGATAGTCCCGATGAAAAGAACACCAAGCTTCAGCTAGGGCCTTACGAAGCGCCGCGGTGTATTTATGTTGCACGACCAACAGTGTCTCTGAAACAACGAAGAAAAGGCAATGAAAATGACACTCGAAGAAGCGTGGGAAGGCGTCATGGTCGAATATACCGAGCAGGATTTCCCGGGCTCGGAGCCGTACAAGCGATCCGTGCCGGGCTGGAAGTGCAAGGCGTGGGGGTTTCAGATCGGGACCTCTGGACTGCCGCCGGAGCGCTGCCAGTGCGGTCAGACTTACGAGCGTGAAACGACGCCTCCGATCTGATCTCTCTGCTCGATAAGAAAGGAATAACGTCCAAACCAGCCAACCCTCTTAAATCAACACTGCGGAATGATTGAAAGGAAAGAAGCGTGCCAAAACTGGAGTGGACCGAAGACGAGATCCGACACGAGGCCGAGGCTCTTTTCGAGCGGACAGAGTCAAAGACCTCGCAAGATCGCCTCGAAGCGTGCCTACTCGGCATGCAAGTATTCGAGGAAATCGCAGACAACGTGCCGGCGGAGCGCGTTCCGAGCGAAAAGTTCGGCGCGCTCTTGCTCATGCGATGGATTTTGCAGAACGAAATCGAAGAAATAGATAAACAACTCCACGGGTTGGGAGTGAAAAGGCGATCTGGAGTCCACACTTTGGAGATCCCCGAATGAGATTTCCCGAAGAAGAGCCTCCGACCAAGCCGGAAACCCCGTCGAAACCCTACAAACCGACGCCACCGGCGATGCCGCCGCTGATCATTCCGCCAAATCCGACCGATCCGGGCGAGCGCCCAACAGATCCGGCGCCGGCAGATCAGCCAACTCCGAAAAAAATCGAAGAGAATGGCCAACTTCAAGGATCCTGAAGGGCCGGACGTCGATCGCTTCAGGAAAGCGAGCCGAGGCCAAGAGAAGCACTTTCGTGCTTCGACCGATTTTCTTCGAGCGGCCCGCTGGCTCGAGGCGCGCGGCTACAGCGACGCGGCGGCAGCTCTCTCCACCGCCGCGCGCGGCGAGCTCAAGGGTTTCTGGAACGAGCGGCGACTGCAAGCACTCACGATCGCGCTCCGCGCAGACAACGCCCCCGATTGGTCTTCGAAAGAAAACGTCGCGACCGGCGCCGCGATCGGTAACGCCGCGTCGTTCATGCGCGGCGCATCTTTGCTTTTGATGATCGGACAGATCGATCCGATTTCTTCAGCAAACGCTGCACGTATTCGTCGCTGCATTGCATTGCTTGCTGTGGCGATTCTCGACACCACCGATAAAAATTGGCGCCAGAAATCGTGGTGAAATTTCACCGGCGCGTTTTTATTTGACCCTTCGGACCGAGCCCGCTTACGTTGGCCGTTCCGATGGTGTTGCTTCTTCACGGCTGGTTTCCGTCCGACCGAATCACAGAGCCGGACGAAGATTTAATCTCCGATGCTATTCGCGACGCCGCGCTCGAGACCGCGGCGTTAGCTCTCGAAGCGGAGCTCCGCTACTGCTTCGCGCTTCTGCGCATCGATAGCGCGAGCGCGCGCGACATCTTCGACCAAGCGCGTTTTGACGCGCGCTTACGCGCTCCCATGGCCTCTCCCTTCGAGGTGAGGCATCAGGCAGCTCTTGACGTACGCCTGGCGCTCCGCGAGCTCTGTCTCGCCCGCGCTGCCGGCTGATCGGCCGTCATGCCCGAAGCTGTCTTTGCGCTCACCAATCCCGAGCCGCGCGCAAAGAGCCTACGAATCAAGCCAGCCCCGTGGCTCCTCACTGTCGAGCGAGAAACGAGAGAGCACCGAATCAGGCGCGCCAACCGCATTTCCGCGCGCGGCGTCGAGCGCAGCGATGAAGCGCTTTTCTTGCGTGACGAAATCCGCCAAGCGTCCAACGACGAAATCGGCTTCGGTCCTTTGGCGAAGTTCCGAGCGCTCCCAGGATCGACCCCCGAGGTAAAAAAGATCCTACGTCGCTGGGACACGCAGAAGAAACAAACCAGCCGAGGACGGCATCGGCTCCTCCGCGACGAGCACGAGCCAACAAACAGTTTCCGCGATCGCGTCTTTGAGGAAGCCGACCGGCGAGGCGACAGCAAGTGGCACCGTGATCGAAGCAAGGGACAAATCGAGCGCTTCATGCGCGTGCGCGCCTGTGGCGCCGAAGAGCGCGGAGTCTTGGTGTGTGTGCACTGCAAGACAGTCACGCAGGACAAGCACGGCAATCCGCTCGTCCTGAAAAAAATGTGCGGAGCAACTCTGCTCTGCTGGGACTGCCGGCAGATCCGCATCAAGAAAAACCGGAAAAGGTTTTTGCATTCACGTCTCGAAGCACTACAACGGGTCCGCTATCGCAGGTTGGGTCCGGGTCAGGTACCTCACGATCCGATGGTCGAGAGGTTCTTGACGCTCACCTGTCCGCATATAGCGCTCGAGCAATTCATCACGATCGAAGACGAAGATGGCGAGTTTAGAAAACTCTACGGTCCCGAAGCACAAGCTTGGCTTGTAAGAAACGCCTGGCGGCGTTTCATGAATTCGCTCCGCAACCGCTGGCGCGGAAAATATTGGAAGCACCCAGGGTTCGATCTGATCTCATTCGTGCGTGTGCTCGAGGCGACGACCGGACGCGACGAAGCGGGCCACGTGCACATTCATTGCTGGCTCCTCTCTCCGTTCGCACGCGTTCAGGTGATCCGCGCTCTCTGGGGGCGCGCGCTCATCAAATCCGGATTTCCGCTTGAGCTCTGGCCTGAGCACGCATGGAAAGACAAAGCCGATCTCCGCATCGAGCTCCAAAAAGCCAACGACGAGACCGCCCTTCGCTGGCTAAAAAACTGTTCGAAAAAAATTCCTTACCCGAGGGTCGACTACAAGCGGGTCACTTCCCGAGGCAAAGGCGCCGAGGTCGACGGCATCGATCTCGCGATGGAGCTTGTGAAGTACCTCACGAAAGACTTCGAGGATCCCGAGTGCAAGGTGCTGATGCACCCATCGCTTTTTTCAGCCGTTTACCGCGGGCTCGACCGGGGGCGACTCATCACAGCTAGCCGAAAATTCTGGGTAAAACAGCACTGCGAGTGCCAAGCTTGCGGCGCGATCGATTCCCTCCGCCCCCACGAAAGACCCAAAGAAAGTCCCGGGTTAGCGCGCGGCCCACCCGGATTGCCGCTTTTCGATATCCCTTCAAACACTTGCGCCTGACCGTGAGAGTGCATAGTCTCGCCTTCGAGGACTGCTCACCGCGGATTCTCGTCCCGGCCATTCTCGTGTAGCTCGTCGGCGCATCTGCAAATAGCGGAAGCAACACCACCCGACGGGGGCATGAGGGTGGCCGTGATTTATTTGTGGCCTATGGCGCTCCCGCTGAGCTTGTGTCTATTTTGTGCACTGGGAAAGCGAGCCGGTAATCGATGCAACGACAGTACTTCCGCCTGATTTGCAAGGACGGCACGGTTTACACCTGCAACGAAGAATGGCCCAACACGGGCAAGGAAAACATCCGCGGCATCATCTGGCTCATCGGCTACGAGTCGGAAATCGTCGAAAGTTTCCATGGGCTCACCAAGACCATTCGCCCCGAGCGCTACTACGTGCTGATGCGCGACGCCGCCGGCATGCACGGCATCAAAAACCCCGGCATGTGCCCCGAGTGCCAGCCCCTCAACCGCGCGGGCTGCCCCGCGTGTCCCGAAGAGACGCAAGTGCACGAGATCCCCGCCGACAACGTGGCGCGCCTTTGCCGCACGCAAGGCTTCAACGACGCCATCGATATGTTCGGGAAAATGATGAATACGCTCAATCAAGATTTGATCCCGCCCGGCCCCGATCCGGATCTCGACGAGCAGATCAACTCTTGGGTCGACGAGCGCTTCCCCCGCTTGAAGCAATTCTGCGAGGTCGATCGCATTCTCGCCAAGGAGCTCGTCGAGCTCATCGAAGTCGTGCAGGCCGAAGAGACCGCCGACGATGACGACGATGACGACGACGAAGAGCCCGTCGTCGCCAAACCAAACAACGGATCCACCGAAGCGCCTCGCGCTTAGCCCACCCAAAGCGAAAGACGGAACATGGAAAAGTCACAGTCCATCGGCGAAGAGGCGACGACGCGCCTCATCAAAGTCCTGACGATCCAAGACGGCGTGTCCGCCGAAAAAGAAATACAAGAGCTCGTGCGTGATGACTGGGACTTCATGCACGGCGTCGGCAACGCCATGGTCTTCGAGAAATTCACGGGCGCCCGCCGGCGTATCCGGCGCCGCGGACGAATGCCGGACTTGACGAGCGCGCAACTCGACGATCTCACGCGCTCGCATGAGTTTCATGTGATGGCGCGCCAGCTTCGCGACGCGCAACTCACCATCGAAGCCCGCGAGCGTCAGCTCGATCCCGACTCCACGAAACACTGGGACGCGATGCGCACGGAGCGCGACCGCGCACGCGTCGAGCGCAACGAGCTCTGCAACATCATGCATGAGCTCGCGGAAGCGCTCATGTGGGCGAGCGGAGCCGAGGAATTCCAGGTCGGGAAAAAATCATCCGAAGGCTGGGAACAAGGACCGCGGGTGGCGCTCGAAAACTACCGAGAATTCCTTCGCAAACGCGAGCGCGAGATTTACGCAAACGTGCCTATGGACACGCCCTAAAGGAGAAAATGAGTGGCCGCCCGCCCCGCCAAACGCAGGCAGGTGGATCGTGTTCGAGTAGTGGTGTTCCTGAATACAAAATCCTTCCGCCATCTGGAGTCGCTAGCCGACTCCAACGACATCAACCGAAGCGCGGTGATTGCGCTCGCGCTTGCAAGGCTTCATCGTGCCGAAGTGAAGCAGGGCCGACTCGTCAAAGAGCCGGTAAACGGAAAGGCAGCTGAGTGATGGCAAATCAAATCGAGCTCATCTACGACCTGAATGTCGGAAACCAGCCCTCGGCATCGGGCACCAAACTTTTCCAGCGCGCGAGCGACATCGTCTTCGATCACAACGGCGAGACCGCCGCCCTCATCGGCCTAAACCTCGCAGGCGACGTCACCGAAGCTTCGCCGCTCTCCGGGCAAATCCGCCGCCGCCTGATCTTCGACGTGGAAGCCCAAGGCAACTACGCCTTCCCGACCGACGAGCTCTTGAAGAAGGCGACCCGCAATCTCTTCGGTCGAATCTTCGCCGCGTTGATGCCGGCGGCCGTGACGGCGTCCGAGCCCGTGGTTACTTGATAGCGCACCAAAATGGCAAGTCGTCGAAAACGTCTCGAAAACGGAACCAACGGCGAGGCGCGCGTGCGTCACCCGCCCGCGCCGCCGCCGGATCTCCAAGACTCGGCAAAGGCGGTCGTCAACGGCTTCCCGGTTGACGCTCACGGCATGCCGATCGGAGACGAAGTCGAAGTCTCGCCCGAAGACGCGCTCAACATTCCGCTCGACAGGACCGCAGCCGTCATCTCTCAGCAGTATCGCGGCCAGGTCGCGCAGAAGCATCGCGGCGATCGCAACGTCAAGCTCAACGCCGACTTTCCGCTCCGCTACCAGCAAGCGGTGATGCTTCATCCAAATTCGTCCGTCACGATCATGATGACGGAGCCGACGCGCGCGCACTTGCCCGTGGTGCCGGTGGAATCGCTGCGCGACTGGCGGGACCTCCAGCGCTTTGTAGCGGAATACACGCAGGGCAAGAAATGCACTTGCAAGTGGACCATCGGAGATTCGACGGAGCCATGTTGGGCAACGGGCATGATCTACATGCTCGACGATCCGCGTTGGCAGGAAGAGGACCGAGAAATGAGTCAGCGAGGAAACGGCTACCCTCCGCCCGGCTATCCGCCGCAACAAGGCTACCCGCCGCAAGGCGGCTACGGCGCTCCTCCCGGCTATCCGCCGCAGCAAGGTTACCCGACCCAAGGCGGCTATCCGCCGGCGGGTTACCCGCCCGCTGGCTACCCGCCGCAGCAAGCGTACGATCCGCGATATCCCCCGGGGGCCGTTCCTCCTCAATCCGCTCCCGCGCCGTATCCGCCTCCGGGCTACCCGCCCCAGCACGCTCCGCCGCCAGCGTATCCCCAAGGCGCGCCTGGTCCGCAGTATCCGCCTCCGCCCAACGGCGTAGCCGGTCCGCAATACCAGCACCCGCAGCACCAGCCGCCGCCCCCGCCGCCGCCCGCTGCCGCGCCGACCAACGACGCCGCGATCGCCGCCCTCATCACCATGAACGACCGCCTCGTCGCCGAGCTCTCCGCCGCCCGCCGCGAGCAACCGCAAGCGCAACAGCAAGCCGGCCCCGCCCCCGGTCAGCCGATCTTCTGGAACGGCCAATGGATCGTCTGGAACGGCTCCGCGTGGTCGCCGCTCCAGCAGCCCGCCGCTGCGCCGGTAGAAAAACCGGCGCCGGCTCCGGTGCAACTGACGCCGATGGAAGCCGCGCGCCAATCGGTGCAATCGGTCCTCGAGCTCTCGAACCTGATGGGCAAGACCCGCGAGGCGCTCGCCCCTGAAAAGAGTGAAACCCCGGAACACCGGGAAAATCCCGCCGCCGACGATGACTTCCCGCTCAAGGTCCGCGACGTCGGGCCGTTTCGCGTGACCGCGATCGACGGCGAAATGGTCACGGGCTTCGGTCCGTTCGTCGCATCCAACTTCGACAAGTTCCAAGACCTCGGCAAAGCCGCCGTCAAGGAATTCGTCGAGATGATGGACAAGCGGAAGAAAGATCAGATGGATCTGATCACACGCGAAGCGGAAGCCGCGAATCTGAAAGCCGAAGCGCAAATCAAGAGCGCCGAAGTGCTCGAGCGCGTGGCCACGGCTCAAGAGCGCATCGCGCGATCCGAAGTCATCAAAGCGGAAGCGACGCGCATGGCGGGCGCGGCGCCGCTCGTGACGCCGCCGCCGCCGGCACCGTTCGTGGCGCAGCCTCCGCCGCCACCGCCGTACGTGGCGCCCCCTCCTCCGCCCGCGCCTCCGTTCGTTCCGGCGACGCAATACGCGGCTCCCGTTGCGCCGCCTGCTGGCCACGTCATGGTGAGCGCGCCCGTCGCGCCGCCTCCGCCGCCGGCTCCCGCACCCGAGCCCGAGAAGCCCGAGCCGCTTCCGCCGCCGCCCGATTTCATCGCACCGGTTACGCCTTCTGACGGAGCGTGATCGTGTCGGTGCTTCTTTGGTTGTGGCTGGGCGGGATTGCGGGCCAGGCGCTCCTCTTTCTCGTCAACCCCGACGTGGGCCGCGGCGTAAAGAGCGTGGTGAAAAATCAGATGCGCCGCTGGCCGACCGCGCGCGCCTGGGTGCTGTTGTGGTCGATGATCGGTTTGTTGGTGCAATTGATGATCTGGCCGCTGCACGGTCTCCTCGCCCAACCCCTCCTAAACTTCTGGACCAAACGGGCGCGCGAAAAGGGCATCGTCCTGATGCCGGTGACGTGCGCTTGTTGCGGAGAGAAATCCGAAGTCGTCGTGCTCGGAGATCAGAAGTGGGTGTCCTTCCAGCACGACTGGTACGTCAACGAAGACCACGAAGCGGTGTGCTCGGCCGCGTGCGCCGCACACATAGACTTCGCCCACCCCGAAAGGAACCTCCATTGAACACCTACCAGACCAAGGACGTCACCATCCGCGTCGCCTGCGAGCCGGCCTCCGCCGGCCGCTTCGTGCAGATGCAAGTCGCGATCATGATGCGCCCCGAGCACGCCGCGCAGCTCGTCGAAGCCGTGCGAGCGATTAACGCCGAGGTGCCCGGTGAGGAAGATCCGGGGCGTATGGCGTTTGTGGACGGCGTCACGCGGGAGCTCGCCGAGGCGGCCTCGAGCGTGGCGAGCGGCAAAACCGGCTGATGGAGATCCCGCGCGTCGAGCCGCGGTCTGGACGTCTGAAGCGGTGCAACAATCCGCGCTGTCGCCTGTGGCTCCCGATCGATGAATTCCAGCGCGATGGCCGTTGCGCTGATGGCCGGCGCGGCGAGTGCAAAGACTGCCGATCTCGGCGTCGGCGAGCGCTGAAGCTCGGCTTCCGGCGTTTCAAGCCGTGGGAGAAATGCGGCAGCGTCGCCGCCAAGGCTCGCGCGTTCGGGTTCAAGAAGTCGACCGTCCATGACCGATTGACCCGCGGCTGGTCGCTTCCGCGCGCGTTGCTGACGCCCGTCAAGTAGCGGGTTACACTGAATCGATGCCCGCCCCTTGGACCGCCGTTACGCAACGTGAGCACCCGTTCGGCAAGCAGGGCGTCAATAGCTCGCTCGACGAAGTGGCCAAGCGCGTCTCGAAGGGCGCGATCGACCCGGGCGTGCGCACCTGGGCGATCGAAATGCTGGACGTCGCCCGCGAACGCGGCCTCTCGAGCGCCAAGACCCCGAACGATCGCGCGCGCATTCTTCTGTCCGCCGTGCAGAAGAAATTGTGGGTGCCCGACCCAATCGGGGCCGAATACATGCCGGCGGCGACCTTGCTCGCGTGCGATCCGAAGACAAACCCCAACAAGGTTTGCATTCGTGGCGACGATTGCGACGGCGTGGCGACGCTCCTCGGCGCCGCTTGGATGTCCGTCGGGATCCACACCTTGGTGGTGGGCCATGCTTACGACGACGAGCACAACATCGAGCACGTGCTGTGCGCCGCGCACTTGGACGGCCGCTGGCACTACGGCGATCCGTCGACCGACTACCAGCTCGGCAAATGCGTCCCCTTCACCTACGAGCGGATCCTCTCCGTCCCAAACGTGAAGGTGATTTGCGACGACGAAGTGTGCATCGGCGCGGGCGGCGGAAGGTCCTTCGATCCCGACCGGCTAAACTTCGTCGACAAGGGCGTTTTCATTGGCGTTGACGGCTTGCGCGGCCTCCGAGCTCGCGTCGTGTGGAAGCCGGGTGATCGGACGCTCGAAAGAGCGCTCACGCTTGCTCGCTGTCCCGGCTAGCTCTTAAACTGGTGAGGCGATGTCCGCCCTCATCTGGAATGCGTCCGTCCCGCTCGTGCTTTCGCCGAGCTCGAGGCGGCCCGTCGGCCTCGGTGCGTATTCCGGAATGGACAAGGCAACCAATCCGCTCACGAGAGAGATCATCGAGCGGAAGGGCGGCACGAGCTCGGCGGATCTGAAAGCCTACGGCGAGGTGGGCGGCGCAATTGGTGGCGCTGCGGCGTGCTCGGCCTTCGTAGTGACTGCTCCAGTCGCGGGCGGCTGCGCGATCTTGGGCGGCATCATCGGCGGCTTCATCGGAAAATCGATCCCTGTGGCCAAGGGATCGACCATGGAGGACTTGGTTTCGGAAACCTGGAACGACTTCACGGCGCCGCGAGCCAAGCGCGCGGCCAAGGGCATCCTCGCCGTCAAGTCCTATTTGACGCTCCGCGATCTGGCCATCAGCCAAGGCGCTTCCGACGTGGCGCTGACTGAAGCGGGCTTGCCACCGGCGCCGGTGTTCTCGAAGTTTGCGCCGAGCGCCGAGCGCTACGCGGCCGCGCTTGCGTATGAAAAGTTCGAGCTCACCAAGACGGCGCTCGACGAGTGCGCCGTCGCCAAGAAGCTCGGCATCGTCAACGAAAAGCTGACGTGTAAGGACTACGTTTGGCTGACCTACTTCAACGGGAACTTCGGCCCCATCGCCAAGCCCGGCGAGCCGATCGATTGGTTCGCGGTCGGGCGCATGGAGAACGCCTCGAGCTGGTTTCAGAGTAAGGGCGACTGTCCGGCGGGATTCTTCAACGTCTTCGACCCGAAGACGCCGAGCAACATGCACGGTGAAGATCCGCAGTGCTTGACGGAGCTCCCGAGCAAAGCGATGGAGCCGCTCATCGAAAAGCTCAAATCGCAGATCGACTTCAAGAACATCGCCGCGGCCGGGAGCGGTGGCGGGGGCGGCGGCTCGAGCATCGCGCCCTTGGCGATCGGCGCCGGCATTGTCGCGCTCGTAATTTGGGCGCTACTCTAAAGGGCGAGCGATGGCCATTTTGCGCTGGTCCGGTCAGGTTTCCGCCGCCCCGGAAGAGATCCCGGGCGACGGCCACAAGCTCTCGAGAATTGAGTGGTTCGCGATCGCGGGCCTGCTGATTTCAGCGACTTCCCTGGTAATCAACCTCTACCGCGCGAGACTCATCAAATGAAAAAGCTGCGATGGCTGGGCCAACCCGCCGACGAAAAAGCCTGGGAAGCGTACCTGACGGCGCTCCGCGACAATCTGAGCGCGTCGTGGACGCGAGCCGTCGCCGCCTACACCGGGCTAAAGACGGTCCGCCAAAACCTCGGCCTTCCGTTCTTGGTCGATGGCGCTGGCCCCGAGGGTGGAGCCGCCCCGGGCATGTCGAGCGCGTCGGCATGGTCCTCGGATCTCGACCAGAACGCAGTCGACGCGATGGCGATGGTGAAGATCATCACCGACGCCCTAAACGACGCGATCGCCGGAAAGCGCAAAGTCGCCTGGAACACGGAAAAGAATCAATTCGAAATCGAGGGGCTCTCGTCGGACGTCGTGCGCTTGGCGCTCAATGGCGACGTGCCGATCATCGTGAATCCCGCGGGTGAGCAAACGCACGTGCAAGGGCAAGTTGGAGTGCCCGCGATCGTGTGGGCTACCACCTTGGGCGTCACGGTGCTCGCGCTCCCGGCGTACTGGGCGGTCGAGAAAGCAGTCAACAACATCACTGACGTTGCCGAGCAAAAGACGATGCGCACGATCGCGGAGAAATCCTACGAGTGCGTGACGACCGGAAAATGCACGCCCGACCAAGCCGCCAAGCTAAACCAATCGATCTACACCGGCGCCGCTGCCGTGCGCGCGCAGAAGGTCGAGCAAATCAAAGCCGGCAGTCAGCCCACGACCGACATCACGAACACGATTAAGACCGTCGCGCTGGTCGCGCTCGGTCTCGGTGTGCTTTACGCACTCGTGCGCTTGGTGCCGCCAGCGGGTGCACGCTCGAGCTCGCGCGCGCTTCCGCCGAGTCGTCAATTGGCGCGAGCGGCCTAATGACGGACTCCGGCCGCATCGTCGAAGCCGAAGATTGCACGACCGGTGCGTGTTACACGCACCACATGATCGTGCGCGGCACGAACATCCAATTCGTGTCCGTCGAACGCGTGCGAAACTCCGGCGCGCGCCGCATCGTGCGCGCGACCGGACCAAACGGAGAGCGCGAAGTCTTCTGGGAACCGCGCATGCCGGCGGCCGACGTGACCTTCCCGCGGGGGTATGTGCTCGTGCACGACACGACCGGCGCACTTTTGGACCGGTGCGATTTGTATATTGTTCGAGCTCGCGGAGGAGGTGCGAAAAACGCACCTGCTGACGTGCTCGATGACGCAGAAAAGTACTTCATCGACCAGAACGATCGCCCACTTCCTCTCACTTACGGATCGGTGGAAATTCCCGAGGGACCGTGGGCGCGCTTAGCGCGCGTGCGTCTCATTCGCTATCGGCGTCCGGGCTTCGACAAACCGTTCGAGCACGAATACGATCCGCCCGTTGAGGTGCGTTATAGCAAGCGCACTTTGGGGTGGCGTTTGCCGCTTCCGCACGGCTGCATTGTTGACGAGCACGGATTTCGCTGGCCATAATCTTTTCGTGCATGAAGAGAAACGTGGCGTGTGCGTGTGCGGAGCCGACGAAAGTCGCTTTGCGCGTAAAAGCGCAGATCGCTCGTTATCTCGAAAATCCTGGCATCAAATCGCCGCGTCGTGCTGACGCGCTGAAGGCCCACGAAGAGAACAAGATGGCAACTCGCGCTCAGATCGCTGCTGCTCGAAAGAACATCCGAAAGGCGCAAGCCGCTCGTCGCAAGAAGCGTGGTGGCCGTCGCCGCCGCGCCGCTGCGAGCGCCTCGGCCAATCCGCGAAAGCGTCGCTACGCCAAGCGTCGCCGCGTCGCAGACAATCGTGGGCGGTACGAAGAGAACCGCCGCCGCCGAAAGGCGCGCCGACGCCCGAAGCGGCGCCGAGCGGCCGCCGCGGCCCAGAACGAAAATCCGACCACCATCAACCTCGAGAATGCCTGGTCGGGTCAGCCCCGCCGGCACGCTCGAGCGGCCCGGAAGGGGTGGCGCAAGCGCCGCCACGGCGGAGGCCGGAAGCGTCGCCGGACGACTCGAGCGGCTTCGCGCCGCCGGTCTTCGCGTCGGCGTTGCCCGCCCTGCAAGTACAAACGTACGCGCAGCGGCAAATTCGCCGGTGGTTTGACCCGCCGCGAAATGGCCATGCTCGAAAATCCCGGGATCAGCGGGCTCCTCTCGAACCCCGCGAGCCCCTACACCCGAGAAAACCTCGTTCGGTACGGTACGGCTGCGGCCGGCGTAGCGATCGGGCTCTTGGTCGCCGACTTCGTGGATCGCGTCGTCGCGACCATGAAGCCGAAGGACGGCAAAAATGCCTGGTACGGCGCAGACGCGGCTGCCGCGATCTACCGCCGGCCGGACGCCACGCGCCTCGGCGTGCAGGTTGTGGGCGGCGTCGTCGCCCTCGGCCTCGCAGCTTGGACGCGCGGTCGCGGCATCATCCCGTGGCTCGCTTCGGGTATCGCGCTCGGCTTCGGCTCGAACGCGCTCCTCAAGCTCGCTAACTGGTACCTGATGCCGGCCATCCTGAAGGTGGACCCCGCCAAACCGATGTCCTTCGCGAATCGCATGTATGCACTCGAGCAGGACTCGGTGCAGAAGGCGATCGATGCGTCGTTCAAGGCTTGGGCGACGGTGCCCTCGCTTTCGGCGGGCCAGCAAGGGGAAGCGTCTCAAATCAACTCGCCGCTCGGCGACCAGACGACCAACCTCGCGGTCTTGGGAGCAAACCCCCAGGGAAAAGCGCAAGCCCTAACTGACCCCGCGGGCAGTGTGGGTTCCGGCCAAAATCCGCGGACGTTCCTCCAAACGAACCGTCTTGGAAACTGCCAATCGTGCGGTGGAAAAGACGGTTGCTACAGCGACTGCCAATCGCTCTGTCCGGGCTGTGGCGACAGCTACCGCCCGTACACCGAGTGCACCTACGAGGTGGAAGTCGGCGATGATCTCGCCGAAATCGCCGCCGCCGGGGGTGTCTCGATCGACGCAGTCTCCGCCATGAATGGTGGCACTCCGGACACCTTCTGGGTGGTCGGAAACTCGGTGCGCTTGCCGTACGGCATGTGCTTGGTGGTCGAGCAACGCAAGGGTGGAGTCCCCGCCAGTGTGCCGCTCGTTCCGTCGACTCCGTATGTCCCCTCGGGCACGGTCGTCACCGAGACCATCGCTCCCATTCCTGGCGGCCCGGAGCGTGTGTTGATCACGCCCCCCACGACGACGGTCATGACCGCCGCCGGAACGATGGCCGGCGCCGCCCCTGAAAAGGCGTCGAACGGCCAGCCTGAGAAGGTCGTTGCTCGTCAGCGACCCTCCGGGACCATTTCCTTCTGGAACATGGACGAAGCGCCGCAAGAAGTCTGATCGCGAAAATTCACCAAAAAGTTTGCTCCAACACGTTTATTCATCGGGGTCGCCCGCGCACGTACACCGGCCGGCCCCGCTGAAAAAGGATCGATAAAGAAAATGGCGACCGAAGTTATCAAGGCAGACCACAAGCAGTTTTCGCAGATCGAGCCGACCCACAAGGGCGGCATGCTCGGCCAGATCATGGCGGGCAAGAGCCCGCTCTCGCGCTTGACCGCGCGCCTCTACGACATCGCGCAGTACCAACTGCCGATGACGCCCGAGGAATTCGACGCGGCATTCCCCGGGGAAATCCGCCTCTTCACGCTCGACCAGCCGCAAGCCTGCCCCGGTCGTCAAACCAACCTCTCGCGCGGGACGACCGTCGAGACTCCGTTCCTCATGATGGGCTTCGGCATCTTGGCGACAGCCGAGGGCCAGGGCTTCGCGCTCACGGGCGTGATGAAGAACGTGGTCGCCTCGGGTGGACCGACCCCTTGCGTGACCGGTTGCACGGGCGCGCTCGACGAGCACAACGCGGTGCTCGCTTGGGGTTACCCGACCTGGAACATCATCGAGAAGTTCTTCCAGGCGTATCGCGTCTCGATGTTCATTGGGCGCCACTTCCAGATTTTCGAGGAAGCGGCCCACGTGATGGGTCTCGTCGGCGCGACCATGGAATTCGTCGGGAGCGGCAACTCGCTGATCTCCACGACTCCGTTCAATCGCGACGTCAACGACGTGCTCGTGGCCAAGGGTTGCAACAAGCAATTCATCCCCCAGAACACCGCCGCCGGCAGCGAGTGCATGCCCGCGCCGACTGCGGAAGCGATGTGGGGAAGCCAGCACACCAAGGGCATCTCGAACCGCTGCTATCCGCTGCCGTTCCCGATCCTCTGGTTGCCCGGCATGACCATCGACGTCCGTTTCACGCGCGTCGAAGGGGATTGCTGCTTCTTCCCGGCGATGCGGCGCGACGCGGTCCTCGACTGCGCGAGCCCGACTCTGCCGAGCAGCCAGTTCACGGACACGCTCGAGTGCGGCTCGGGCAACGCCGGGATCTACACGGTTCCGGGTGGCTGCTTCACGATCGGCGCGGTCCTCGCGGGCTACGACCTCGTGCCGGCGGCTTGCGTGGAGTACCTCGCAGGCGTGACCTCGGGAAGCGCGCTCGAAATGCTCTACCAGCAGGTGGGCATCGGCAGCTACCTGACGAGCAAGCTCATCGCGAACCGCGGCGCCCTGAACGGCCTGCCGGAAGACGTCAAAAAGCAGTTCGACAACCTCCTCGCCTCGGCGAAGTAAGGTCCAGAGAAGGCGCTTTTTAAGTGAACGCACCCAACACAGCTCCGGGCGACGAGGTTTCGGCCGCGCTCGCCCGGGCGCGCCGAGCGGCGGCGCCGCAATGGCTCGGAGGGATCGCCCTCCAAGAGCCACGGCTGGCGCACACGCTCTTGCAGGCCGCGAAAAAGGGTCTCGGCTACCGCATGGCTGGCGACGGCTGGCTGGTGACCGAGACCAACGGCTGGGTGATGCTCAGCGTGAAAGCGCGTTGGGATGCGACCACGGCGGACAAGCCCGTGCTGGGTCAGATGCTCGGCACGGTCGAAAGCGACATTTGGATCCGGCGCGTCACCTATACGGTGCGTCGCCCGAACTTCGCCGCAGGATCGATCTGGAAGGCTCAGTCCGATTACTTCAATCGCCTGAACCCCAACATCGACCTGAACTCGCTCATCATCCACTCGTTCTGCAACTATCTCATCAACACCGAGCCGACCCCCCTCGAAAACATCGAAGCGGTCTTCGAGTGCGTCTGTCCCGCCGGCCTGGTCTTGAAGTGCTCCGCGACCTTCGACGCGATCTTCACCAACCTCCGCACGCTCCAAGCCGACGAAGTGCCGACCGAGGCGATCATCACGTTTCACGGGACGCGGCTTCCGACCGGTCTCTACAACGGCTGCGACTTCACGCAGATCATCGACGAGCTCCAGGCAGAGGGCGTTTTCGCTCCGAGGGATTTGGGGCCGGGCTGCCCCTGAAAGGGGAATAGCCCGTGTCGGCAAACGCCAAATCCGTAATCTCTCTCTCTGCCGAACGCGCCAAGCGCGCGGGCGTCGTGGGCCATCCCTCATTTTTGGGAAGCGCCGATCCGCGTTGGGACTGCCGCGCGGTGATCGAGCTCTTCACGCAGTCCTACGATCCCGACTTGCTCGGCATCGGATCGACGCCGTGGCTCGGCGATACGAGCGCGCTCGGCGTGCGCGTTCCTGACAACGCGACGCGATCGCAAGCCGAGCGCTACTTGATTCGGTTGCTTCAGGTCGAAATCGACAAGAAGCGCGCGATCGTGATCCGCGGCATTTGGCAGTACGCGACGATCCGCACGGTGCCGCAATCGCGCAGCCCCGAGTGCGGACCGGTCCCGGTCGAGCTCGAGATCACGTCCCCCGGCTGGCACTTCCAGGACGGCAACATCTCCTGGCATTTGCGCTACGAGCCCCACCGCTTCTCCCCCGAGTCGGTCAACGATCCCGCGCAACCGGACGGCACGAGCCCGTCGATGAGCGGCCAAGACGCGGCCCTGCTCTACGTGCCGCCCTTCCTGCCGTACACACCCCCGGGCGCCGGCATCCCGCCCGGCGCTGACGTCGACTTGCTCGGGACTTGGCGCGACATGCGCTATCTCGATCCGACGGCGCGCGAGCTCTCGATCCCGGTGCTCGGCCCTGGGCGCGTGACCTTCTACGCCTCGGTGCATCAGACCAACGCGGTCACCCGCTGCGCGCTCAACATTCCTGCGGGCGTCGGTCGTCCCGAGGATCAATTCGTCTCTGCCTTCGAGGAGCTCGATACGCCCTTGCCGGTCGTGTACGGACGCGTTGCGGGCGGCTTGGCCGTTGAGCTTTTCCCGTGCTGCGAAGATTTACCGAAAGGACCACGCTGATGGCGCTCGTGAAATGGATTGACCCGGTGAAGACGCAAACCGGACCGAGCGCGCGAGCGTACTTCGGCAGCGCCGTGATGCCGCCGAATCTCCGGCCGGTGTTCTTGCACGATCGCGGCGGAGCCGGCGGGCCTCAGCAGTTGCTCGGACCGAAGGAAGGCGTCGGTGCGCCTTACGAGCTCGAGTACTGGACCTATTACTTTTACAACAACGGCCAGCTCGTCGGCACGAGCGGTCCACACTTGCGGACGCACGCCCAAGGCTACGCGGGCATTACGCAGGCGTTCAACTCGTGGCAGGTCGCCGCGCCGTACAAGTCCGTGTGCGGAGCGTACACCAAGGTCAACATCCTGATGCAGCCGGTCTGGTATTGCACCTACGACGGCGTCAAGACGCAGATCGGAAACGCTCCTCCGCCTCCCAATCCGAATCCCATCCCGTTCGTTTACCCGTTTCCGTTCACGGCGTTCATTCGTCGAAGCATCCCGCTGAGCCCGTTCGGGGCTCAGCCGTTCGGCGGAACGACCGTCACGACCACGCAATTCTCGACGCGCATTACGCGCCCGCCGGTGCCGTTCCTCTTTGGACCGGGCGAGGGCCGACTCGGCGACGTGACCGATTCGGTCGCCTACAAGACCTGCATGAATCAGCGTCAGCAGCAATGCGTGTCGCTAAACCCCGGCGCCGATGCGACTCCGGGAAGCCCCGGCTATTCGGCTTGGGTCGCGCAAAACGTGTGCGTGCAAGCCGCCGATCTCGACTGCAAAGCGAAAGCGTCAGGAGCCGTCGGCCCCGGTGGTCAAGACGTGTCTGGTCTGCAAACGCAGATCAACAACGCACTCGGCACGCAAAACATCTGCCCGATCGGAGTCGACGGAAAGCTCGGACCGACCACGTGCACGGCCGCGGCCTACGTCCAGCAAAACATCGACTCGTCGGTCAATGTCCCGCCCTCGTGCGGCGCGATCCTCGCGAACTCGTCTTCGTCGGCCTTCGATCCCGATTGCAAGACCGGTGGGGGCGGCACGCCTCCGCCCCCGCCGCCCTGCACGCCCACGAGCTGCGGACCCACGCAAGACTGCTTCGGCACGAAATGCGTCGACAAGTGCCCGACCGGCTACAAGCGAGCCGACGACGGCTCGTGCGTGACTGCGGCGACCACCGCCGGCATTGGCGGTGGAGCGGGCCTCGGCTGGCTCCTCGGCATCGGCGCGGCCGTCGGCGCGATCTTCTTGGGCATGCGCGCCCCGAACCTCCCGAAGCAGCCCGCGCGCGCGGCGCGAGCTCGTTCGCAAAAGCGTCGGCGCTCGGCCCCGAAGCGTAGAAGGGCGGCAGCGTGATCCAATCCTGGTCCGGACAAGTCGCCCTCCGCCCGAACGGGCGCCTCGGCGCCCTCTCGAACTGCGAGGCGCTGTGCGCGCAATCGTGCGCCAACGCCCGCCCGTTCCTCACGTGCATCGAGCCGTGCCTGAAAGCGTGCGGCCTCACCCCGGCGGAGCTCCCCGCGAAAATCGGCGAAGTCATCAACGCCGGCATTCCGGTCCCCGTGCCGACCCCGCCCCCGACCCCCGCGCCGGCACCGGCTCCCGCGAGCTCGTCGGCCTCGTCCGGCGTGCCCGTGATCGTTTGGTTGCTGGGCGGTGCGCTCGCGGTCGCCGCGGCGATCATGTTCGCGGGCGGACGCGGGCACATGAGAGCAAACCCGTGATCGTAGCTTGGCGCGGCCAGGTCGGCCCGCGTTCCTCGGTGAAGTGGAGCGGTCGTCTCGGGTTGTTCGAAGAGACGACGTCCGCTGAGTGCCTGGCGGACCTCTACAATCAAGACGCTTGTAACCAGCTTTGCTATGCGGCAGGCATCACGGGCTACGGAGCAGTCCTGATCACGCCCTGTCAAAATCAGTGCATGATCGAAATGTGCAACCAAGGAATTCTGCCCCCCTGCAAGTTCCCGCCAACTGGTTGGCCCTGCAATCCGTTGACGACAACGAAAGAAATGAAAAAAGCCGGGGTCCTGCTGAGCCCGTGCATCAAGAAGTGCATGGACGCGTACGCTCAAGAATCCTTCGGAACCGATGAAGAGGCGCTCAAAATAGCGGCACGAGATTGCTTGAAGAAGTGCGGCATCGTCGCCGCTGTCACGGCAAGCTCAACAGTCAAGAACTCACCTCCGGCGACCAAAAAACCGTCGACCACTCCACTCGTGGCGACCACGCCCGCGGCCGTCGGCGGCGGCGTTGCTCTCGTAGTGGTTGCGGTGGCGGTTGGTCTCGCCGCCCTGTTTCTCTCACGGTGATTAGCCCATGAATCATCCCATCGAAAGCATCGTCCCGCGCTGGCTTGGGAAAACCTGCGGAAATGAACCGAGCGACGTCGTCTTTGCTCCGTCGCCCTATCCAGGCGTCACGTTCGTCGCCTGGTTTTATTCCCAACTGTGGCAGTGGGATTTGGGATCAAAGGGCTGGTACAAAGTTCGCGATAAAGGGCCTTACGTCGGCATCATGGCCGCGTTCGGCGGTGGTTGGCCAGAGGCGCCCGACGTCGTCGCAAAGAATCCGCCGTGGCGTTACGAACTGATTTGGTATTGGTCGAAGACCGGATGGAAGCGATACGCGGAAGCCTATTCCTACATCGTCGGTGATTTAGTCCCCGCTACCTACAATGCTTTGTACTGCTAAAGGATTCGCGAAATGGCGATGCGTTGGCTCGAAAAGAAAGTGGACTTCCTCGGCGCGCTCGACCCCGCCTCGAACGCGCAAGCCAAAGCTTTGCTCGCGTCATTCAACACGACCGACGGCCAAAATTGCGTGAACGGCTACGGCCTCGAGCCGGACGACGTAGATCCGACCACGTGGAAAACGCGCGATGGAAACGCGCTCGCCTGCTTCGCCAATTGGTGGAAGGCCAACAATAAGCAGCCCGCGGTCTTCCCCGCGCCCGGCTCGTATACATGGATCGATCTAAAGCCCGAGCATCTCCAGGCGCTTCTGCAATGGGGCGTGGAAAAGGGCGTCATCAATCCCGGTCAGAGCCCCGCGCCTCCGCTCAATTGCGCGCTCGCGTGCCAGCAGAAGTACGCGGGCGATCTGCCAAGTCTCGGCGCATGCCTCGCGGCGTGCGGCCCCAGAACGCAGCCGCAGCCGTCATATTCAGCGACCTACGCCGCGTGCCAGTCCGCGTGCTTGTCCGCGCACGCGACGGACCCCACTGCGTTGGTCGCGTGCGTTAAGCAGTGCGGACCGAGTCCCGAAGCAGAATTGCCCGTTCCGATCCCGCCGCTTCCGAGTCCGCCCGCGCCGATCCAGTCAGTTCCGTCGAGCTCGGAGGGCATTGGAGCGGTCGGCGTACTTGCGATCGTCGGCGCGGTGCTCGGGCTTGCTGCCCTGCTCTTGAGGTGATGTCCATGTCGATGCGATGGCTAGAAGAGAAGGTCCAAGTGCTCGGCGCGCCGGGACAAATCGGCATGACGCCAGCCGAGTGGCAGTGGTGGAACACGAGCGGGCGTTGGTTTATCAGCGTGCTGGATCAGAGCACGGCTTTTCCGGAGCAATCTGGGGATCCGTCTCCGTTAAATCGCTATTACCAAGAATCCTTTCCACAACACGGGATTTGGGAACCTCCCGGTGGGTTCACTTTGACAGCTCTTCGCTGGGTCGGCATGCAGCACCTAAAAATGCTGTACCAAGAGTGGGCGAAAAAAATCTCAAAACCAATCAAGGTGTGCGCTGTTGAAGTGGTCGGAGATGGCCCTTTCAAGGAAAAGTATTGGTGCTTTGACGGGAACACGGTCACCGAGATCACCAAGACCGGCACGCAGATCAAGACGACCTGCCCTCCTAATTACGTAAAGATCGTCCACCCCGACGGCAGCTTCGGGTGCGTCGCACCGTACGTTCCAGGTCCGGCAGACTTCTCTGGGCAGACGAAGACGTTCTCGACCACGACCCCGCGCGGCTACCGCCAGCCGGTGACGACCGTGGCCCCCATGACGGTGCCGAGCGGCTACCGCCCGCCCACGTTCGTGCGGGGTGTGCCAGGCACGCTAGGAGCCCTTCCGGACGCCGACGTCGCGATGGCCAAGGCGATTCTCGCCGCATGGAACGGAACGGACGGAAATAACTCGATCGGCAGCTATGGTCTTCAGCCGGCCGACATCTCGCTCGTTTGGGGCGATCGCGACGGCTGGACCCTCGCGAACTTTTACAACTGGTGGAATAAATCCGGCTGGGCGCCGCCGCTCCCGAATCCGACCACGAAAAACGAAATCGCGTGGCAAGACCTGACGACGCAGGGCCTTTACTCGTTGAAAGTCTGGGCGCAGGCCAAAGGCATCACGATCGTCCCGGGCCAGCTCCCGAACCCCGGTTTTCCGAGCGCGCCCGCGCCATCCGCTCCAGTTCCGTCGGCGCCGACTCCGCAAGTGCCGCTTCCGCGCGTGCCGACTCCCGTTCCGGGAAATCCGAGCGACGTCACGCAGTGCGATCCCGGCTTCCATTGGGATCCGGTGAGCAAGCTCTGCGTCGTGACGCCCCTGCCGATCCCTCCGACTCCGATCCCGGGCGGGGGAACGCCCCCGAGCTCGGAAGGTGGCGGAAACACTGGCATCCTGATTGCGGTCGGGGCGCTCGCGCTCCTCGGTCTCGGCGCGGCGATATTCGGTGGCGGAAGTGGCGGTGCTACAGCGGCCACGCCGAAGCGACCAGCGGCACGTTCGAATCCGAGCAACGAGAACGCCTTCTGGTCCGGTTGGTTCAAAAAGAGTCCGATCGACACAGCCGCCGAAGGTCAGCAAAACGTCTACTCAATCGAAGAAATCGATCGCCTCCACGACACTGGCGTCTTCTTTGTTTACGACAAGCATGACGGAACCGTCTATCGCGTGTCGCACGCGCCATCCCAGAAAGCGGCATTCAACTTTATCGCGCGGAAACTGCATCGGCGAAATGGCGAAGGCGTGCGCGATCTAGGTCAAGGACCGGTGAAACAGGAGCATCAGGTGCATGTGCGGTACGCATCCATTGGACGCTCTGCACAGAAGCGCAAGAAACGTTCCCGGAGACGCTGATGTCCAAGCTTCTTTGGCTCGGTGAGGTGAGAGTGCTTGGCGCGAGCCAAGTCGGCCTCGGTGCGGCACAAATAAGCGACGTTTCCGCACGCACCTTCATCGAAAACGCGTTCAAGGTCGTTTTCGGCCGAGCGCCGACGTTACTAGAGGCCCAATTCGCGCAAGCCGTTTCGCGCGGCGAGTCCTACTACGGACAAGCCTGCTACAAAAACATCCCCGCTGGCACGACCACTTGCAACACCTGGAACATGGGCGCAGTGCAGTGCGGTCTGCCGCCCTGCTCGAGCAACTGCTTCGAGGCGACCGATCATCGCGGTCCCGAGCACGGAAGCACGGCCTACCAGGCTTGCTTCCGTAAGTACGGCTCGCCCGATGAGGGCTTCACGCACTTCATCCAGGTGCTCTACAAGCAGCGTCCGAAAGTGCTCGCGGCAGCCAACGTGGGCGACATCGCGAATTTCTCCAAAGTGATGCGCGAGTCGCACTACTTCGAGCTCGCGCTGAGCAAACACATCGCCGCCATGACCAAGAACCTTCAGGCGATCACCAAAGCGCGAAACGAGCCGATGCCGAGCGGCGGCGGCTCTTCGGGTGTTGCCCAAGGAGCGAGCGCCGGAGGAGCGATCGCCCTGGTGGCCTTGGCGGCTGGCGCGGTCTACGTGCTAACGAAAGTGGTGAGTCGTGCCGCATGAGCGCATTTCGAGAAATCAAACTCCAGGTCCCGACCTATCGGGCGATCGCGGAGAAGCGTCTCCACTTCCTGATCTGCGAAGCGGACCCGCCGATTGCCCTCGGCGACATCCTGAAGCTCCGGGAGTGGTCCTCGAACGTGGGCGAGTACACGGGGCCGACCTGCTACGTCCAAGTGACCTATCTGATCGGCGATCCGCATGTCGGTCTCCGGATCGGCTTCGTCGCTGTCCAGGTAAAGATAAAAATTCTAACCGATCGCGTGCGCATGCCCTCATCGGGCTCCTAGCGATGGCCGCCTCCGCGTGCGCTTCGGTCCACAACGAAGCGTGCTCGGTCGAAGACATGGCCGCGATCGGCGCGTGGTATCACGCGAGCCTCGCCGAGAAATGCCAAGGCCAAGACGACCGCTGCGAAGCCAAGAAGGAAATCGACGCCGAGTTTCACGACCGGCTCAAGCAGTGGGTGAGGTGCCAAAAATGAACGTCCCCGTCCCTATTCCGGAAAACTACCTCGGCCTGGTCAATCGCTTGTTGATCCTCGCCGAGCAGGAGCCGCTGGTCGCCGACACGATCATGCCGATCCTTCAAAGCGCGCTCGACTTCGCGCTAACCAGCGGCAAGGTCACTGATCCGGCCGTTTGGGTGCGCGCCTTCGAGGCGGCTTCTTTCGAGATAGCGAACAAGAAAGCCGCGGGTGAGTGGCTGCAAATGAAGCCAATCGGAGGATGATACTCCGCTGGGAAAAACCGATGACGCTGGGCTTGCCATTCGATCGGCTGCCGCGCTCTGAGCGCTTGACCTTCATCGGTGCCGTTTTGGTCGTGGGCTTCATCGCGCTGTTTTGGCAAATGGCAAGGAGGGCTCGATGACGACGCACAAAGACGCGCGCCTCTACACCACGCGCGGCTACGAAAAAAACTTCGGCGTCCAGGCTGAGCCGCTGCGCGCTGTTTTGCAAGCCTGCCAAGGCGTCGGCTGGCTCGAGACCGATTACGGCGCCGGCTGGCACGGCGACGGCGCGGGCTCGAACAACATCGGCGCGATCCAGGCTGGCAATCCACCTTGCAATCCGGCAACGAGTTTTCTCTACACGGACACCAACCCGACCAACACCGGCACGAACGTGCCCTATCAGGTGTGCTTCCGACGCTACGCAACCCCCGAGCTCGGCTGGGCCGACCTCGTGCGCGTGATGTACGTGAAGCGCCCCTCGGTGCTCGAGGCTGCCAAAACCGGCGATCTGTATGCGGTGAGCGAAGCCCTTTACGACACCAACTACTATCGGGGTTTCGGCGCCACCAAGGCGCAGCGCGTCGCGCATCACTACGCGGCTCTCCGCTCGGCGGTCAATCGCGCCGCGGTCGCACTCAGCGAAAAGATGCCCGACGGCTTCGATCCGCTCGCGCGCGTGCTGAAGTGGTCGTGGCTCGTCCCGATCCCGAGTCGCGGCGAGGACGTCAAGCGCGTCCAGCGCATCGTGGGCATCGACGACGACGGCTGGTACGGGAGTAAGACTGCCGCCAAGGTCAAGGCGTTCCAGATCGCCTATCACGGTCTACAGCCCGACGGCGTCGTCGGCATGGACACCTGGCACGCGATCCAAGAGGCCGAGCTCGCGATCGCGAAGCAAAAGCTGGCCGCATGACTGATACGTGGTGGGAGAGTCGCTGAATGCCACGCTTAACTGAGCCCTGGTTCGAGGCGAAGTTCTACGGGAACGTGCGCGCAGACGAGCAAGGACGCATGACGCATACTCGCCAAGGAGATCAGATCGAGGGCGCGCAGGGACTCCAGCTCTGGTGCCCTTGCGGCTACGGCAAGCCGGAGTTTCCCCTCGACGGCGGGCGCCCGCACGCAGTGCTGGTGCCTTTTCGAAATCCGAGAAATGCTCCGGAACTACCATCGGAGCATGGACCGCACTCGAAGAATGATTCATCGCAGCGCCCGCGCTGGGAGATGAGCGGAAACGGTTTGGACGACTTGTCGATCTCCCCGTCGATCGACGTCGGTACGCCGTCTTGCTGGCACGGTCACATTACGAACGGAGAAGTGATTCCGTGAACGTGATCGATCCCACGCTCCTGCAATTCGGCGCGCTCGGTGTCCTGCTCGTCGTGATTTGGTTCGCGGGAAAAATCGCGATCATCTACGTGCAGTCCTCCGCCAAAAACCAGGAACGTCTGATCGAGGGCACGCTCGAGCGCATGAAGGAGCTCTCCGATCAGATCGGCGACAACACCAAGGCGCTGCAAGCACTGACCAATGCCGTCCAGGGCCTGACGGCTTCCATCGAGCAGACCGGCGAGAGCGCCGCCGAAGAACACCGATCGATCATCGACGGAATCAAGCGCCTCGGCGGCTTCCGACCCTCGAGCGACCGCGAGCAACCCGTTGTGCGGCTCCCTCGCACCGAAACCGGCTACCGATCCCGCACCCCAAGCGGGAAGGACCCGGATTCAAGGTAGAATGAGGCCATGGCGCTCCGGTGGAACACCCCAATCGACACGACGGCGATCGCGGTCGCCGATCGCGCGATCGATCTCGCCTTTTTGGGCGTGACGCTGCCGTCAGAAGAAAGCGCCAACGCCTTCGTCGAGAAAGAGCCAGGCGCCTTCTGGGCCGTGATGCTCCACTACTTCGGCCGGTCCTTCATCATCGGAGCCGGCCTCGCAGCGGCCGGCGCGCGCGGCACGGACCTCGTGAAATACTCGCTCGCGGCCGGCGGCGCGATCGAAGCTTCGGTCCTGACCTTCGCCTACATCAACCGCGGCCAAAAGCCGCTTCCATCCGGCGAGATTGCCGACGAAATACGAGCGGGAAAGTCCGGCGCATGGCTCCGGCTTTTCGTGTCGTTCGTCTCCCGTGCGATCGAGGTCGGCATCGGTCTCGCTGCCATCGGCGTCCGCGATCCGAAAACCCTCATGAAGTACTCGCTTGCGGCGAGCGCCGCTGTCGAGCTCTTCGTGCAAACCTTCGCGACTGCCAAGGATAAAAGCTAATGGCCCTCTTGAAATGGTCCGGCGCTCTCAGCGCACAAGTGGTGCGTTCCGCCGTGGTCGTCGCGCCGAGCGCCTCGCGCGTCCAAGTACAGACGACCATCCCCCGGCTCGTTCGCTCCTCGCTCCCGAACCCCTCCCAAGTCTTCTCGATGAGCACCTCGGACCTCATGCCGAGGCGTCCGATCTGGCAATTCGTCGTCAACGGCTTCTCGAGCTCGGGAAACCTCGAGCTCGAACCGAACGAAGATCCGCGCGTTGCCGCATGCGAGTGGGTCAAAGCCCACTTGCCCGCAGGCACGTCGACCACGATCGAGGCGTGGTACGCGGGTGAGGGCTACTGGAAAAAGGCGTTTTCCTTCGTCACTGATGCGGGATTTTGGCAGAAAGACTGCGCGTCCTGGGCCGCTGTCACGACGCTCAAAAGCGGGCATCTAGGGCAAACCACGCCGCCGCAAAATTGGACGGGCGTTCCGGAGCCGCCCGGCTGGAAGGAAGCGACCGGCCTCGATTGGCCGCCCACCGGCGCTTTTCCGGCGACTCCTCCCCCCGCATGCTCGCTTTTGCTCCCGGGCACTTGGCCGTGCTCTCCGTGGCCCCCAGCGCGGCCACCGGGCTACCCAGCCGAGCTTCCATGGCCGCTGCCGCTGCCGCCGATCCCGGTGACCCCGGCGCCCTTGCCGCCCCCGGCGCAAACCCTCCCGGTGCCGCCGGCGCCGACTCCCGCGCCGAGCTCGAGTCAGGGCTCTTCGAGCGCGGTTCCCATCGTCCTGGCCGTTCTAGCCGTCGCCGCCGCGGCGATCTTCCTCACCCGGTGAGCACATGAGCCTATTTTACCGCCTCGTAGAGCAGTGGATTGACGGCAAATGGGTGCACGTCGTCGAGGGCTACGTCCGCACCTTCGCGCCCAATTGCACCTTCGAAGGGCCGACTTTCTGCTCGATCGCGCCGCCGTACTTGTATGAGCGCTGGTGGCGCTGGTCCCCGAACACGTGGGGCACAGGTGGATCATGGGTTCCAGCGGCCGAAGAAAAAAACTGGTAGGAGCAAACGACCATGGGACGCATCCGCGACGCACTCAAAGCAGCCTCTTCGCAGCTCCAACTGACGAGTCCGGTTGGAAACTGGGCGCAAAAAGTCAGCGAGGTGATCGATCAGGTGGACCTGCTCTTGATCGCGCTCGGCGTGACGCCCGTCGGAGGCGGCGGAGGAAGCGGCGGAGGCGCGAGCCTCGATCTCGACATCCTCGAGACCAAGCGCGCCGGTCTCGATCAGACGCTTCTGACGACCGGCTCGGATGTCATCCTGAACAACACGATCTTCATTCGCGGCTCCGCGACCTACAACTTCAACACCGGCGTTTACACGCTCATCCCCGGAAAAGTCTACGAGCTCGACGCTGGGGGTGCAGTCGGCACCTTCAGCGACGCGGCCGCCGGCTTCCTCGCGATCGACTGGGTCGACGCGAACACCAACGTGCCGCTCTTCGGAAACATCACCGGTATCTACAAGCCATCGACCCAAACCAACGCCTCGAGCAACGGCGGTCGCACCCGCGCGGTCTTCATCCCCTCGAGCTCGACGGACGCGCAAGTGAAACTCCGCGTCACCAACGCCACCGGCACCGCGTCGATCCCCGCCGACTTTTTCGGCGCGGTCGTGAAGCAACTTCGGTAAGTGTACGCAGGTCAGACAGAGTTTGTGGTTATCGCGGAATCGCAGATCACAATCACAAGCACCGATGCGACGTGGCTGGATACGCCACGTGTCCTCTGGCGGCGTGCGAATCCCGAAGAAATCCGTCGCGAGAAACTCCGCCGCGAGCTCGAGGCGTACCTCGATCTCCTCGATCGGCGTCGCCGCCGCCATGCCGAGCTCGTGCGCGCGCTCAAGCTTTCACGACGCGACCGGCCGACCAAGGCTCGACCGCCATCGCAAACCCCGAAAGCGCGATCCACGTCGGGCGCCCAGCGCTGGCGCGTGAGAAACCCGAACCTCTAGCGAAAGGCGCGCCGGACGTCGCGTCGGAGTTTCGCCAATTCCGCCGCGAATCGCGTGGTGTTGCCCGCGTAGAGGTTGGCGCCTCCGCCGCCCGGGAAAACGCGTTCGCCCGCGGCGCAGCGCCGCTCGAGCCGATGCGCCTTGCAGTAGCGGATCGAGCCCGAAAGGATCTTGGCCGAAACGCGGAGGTTGTAGGGACCATTGCGAAGCGCCGCCACGCGCGCGGGATCGCAGTTCTTTACGAAAACGCCCCCGAGCCCGATCGAGCAGTGCCCCCCGCGCTCCTGAAAGAACCCATTCGGGTTGCCGCGGCTCTCGTGCCAAACGATCCCAGCGAGCGCGTAGGGATCGACGTGCTCGCGGCGGGCCTCATGTTTGATCGTCGCCCACCACGGGTGAAGCGCGAGAAACATCGCCGCCGCAGTTTTCATTTACCCCTGAGTGCCGGTCGGCCGCGACGACGAAAAAGGGAGCACGTTCCCAGCGTCGCTCTTGCGCTTGCGTCCGCCGAGCTGTCGTTCGTGTTTGCTGACGACCAGGCTGACGCGGTCTTTCAGCGTGCGCTCGAATTGGCCGAGCTCGACTTCGGAGTCGCGCTGATGTTCTTGCCGGCGCCGTTCGACGTCGGCGAGCTTGAGGCGCATTTCCTCACGAGCCAAAAACTGATGGCTTTCGCAGCGGACCGGCTCGCCCCAAACGTCTTCGATCACGCGAAGCCGCGGCGGAGCTCCAAAGAGCCGCCGCACGAAATCCCCGAGCCCCTCTTCGCGCGCGAACTTCAGCGGGCGGCACTTCGCGGCCGATTTGCACGCGTTCACTTCGCAGGATGGAACGATCGAGCCATCTGAAAGCGCCACATGGGTTCCGGCATCGAGGCTCCGCTTTCGCGAAATCTCGCGCTCGCGCCGAAGTGCCGGGCTTTCCGTTTCGCGGCGTCGGTGCAGGAACATGCCGACGAACGCGATGGCAACGGCAGCCAAGATCAGGATTCCAAGGGAAAAAACGATAGCGGTAGGGTCGCGATCCATGGCCGGGACCGTAGCGCGGTCCCCGGGGTCTGCGCCACCAGTAGCGAAAAAGTGCACAGCCGTTGTAGGCTACGAGCGCGTATGAAACGAACAAATCGAAAAAATGGTCGCCGCCCGAGGCGACTGAAGAAAAAGACCACGCGGCCGATCCGCATCGAGCTCGGCTTTGCTCCGCGAAAGCCCTCCGAGCTCGAGATTCAGGCCAAGAAGGCGCTCTTGGCTCTACTCGCCCAAGCTGAGGAAAACCCCGAAAAGGTCCTAAACGGCATGAGCAAAGCCGCCGAGCTCGCGGCCGAGACCCGGAAATTCATCAAGGAACATCCGAAGGAAGCGCGCACAGCTGCGAGCCAGGCGGCCCTCTCCCTCCTCGCGGGCTTCGCCCGGCGAAGCCTCGGCAAGTGAAAACGCTCGTCTTCGAGACCCTCTGGGCCAATCCCGCCGACGGCTGGGCGATCGCTGCCCGGGCCTACACGCGCGCGATGCTTCTTGCTGGCTGGGACGTCCGTCTGAAATCGCCGGTGCAGGTTTTCACCGAATCGGCCCCGAACGACGAAATCAAAAAGTACTTGCCGCTCACGATCCCGGTGAGCTCGTGGGACGCCTACATTTTTTCGTGCCCACTCGGCGGCATCCACAACATGGGTCATGTTTTCGAGGCGCTCCGCGCCTCTCGCCGGCCGCGCATGTTTTACACGATGTTCGAGCGCATCGCGGTGCAGAAGGAAGTGGTCGCCGAGCTCGCCGAGCTCGAAGGCGTATTCGTCCCCTGCGAAAAGAACGGCGAGCGTCTCTCGGCCGCGGGTCTCGACGACGTTGGCGTGATCCCGCTGCCGTTCTTTGACGACGATCCCCATTTGTCGCTGCCGCCTCCGAGCGACCGCCCTCGCGTGTTCGCATGGCACGGCCGGTGGGAGCCACGTAAAGCCCCCGATCGACTGCTTCGCGCGTTCATGCGTGCCTTCAAGTTCGGGGAGGCGGAGCTCATTCTGAAGATCGGAGCCGTCCAATGGACGCGATCGGTCTACGCCGGCCCCGAGCTCGTGATTGCTTCCGAGCTTGAGTGCGGAGAGACGCGAGACAACGGCTGGCGTGTCGACAATTGGCACCAAGCGATCGAGATCATCGACGGCACGCTGTCTGCGGAGGAAATGCTTGCGCTCGAGGCGCGCACCGACATCTACGCTTCTGCGAGCCGCGGCGAGGGGATCGACCTACCCGCTTTCCGCGCTCGCCTTGCCGGCCGGCGCATCGTGACGTCCGCCTCGGGCGGCCCCGAAGACTTCTTGGACGAAGACGACATCTTGGTGCACGCCACGGGCACCATTGCGGCCCCCGAGTACGGCGGAATTTGGGGAGAGGGCCAATCGCTGATCGACTATCCGCTCTCGGATCTCATGTGGGCGCTTCGCGAAGCCAAGGAGAGGCCGCCGAAAAAGCGCGCGTTGCCCGAAGCTCACCGGCCTGAAGCTGTGGCCAAAAAATTCAGTGAGTGGATCGAGCGATGCCTGAAATAACTTGGATTGAGCGCCTGAAAAAACTCCAAGAGGAGCGATTTCGCCCGGGCGTAGAGCCCGTGATCCCGCCCCGCGCGGGCGATCCCTACGTGCGCTTCGATATTCCTTGGAGTCGGCTCGAGGTGGGCTGGGACATCGCAGCCCGCGCTTGGGCGCGCGCTCTCGCTTTAGCCGGCGCCGACGTGCGGCTTCCGCCCATTCCGACTCGGTCTGACGAAGTGGCGAGGGAAGCCGGACACTTGGGCAAACCGTGTAACGCCTTGGATATCGATATCCGCGTGTGGTCCGGCTCGTTTGCAACCGCGCAAAAGCTTGGCCGCGCGATCCGAGCGCTGCCCACCAAGCCGAAGACCATTTTTCATACGATGTTCGAGCGCCAAGATTTCGACCCGGCGATCGCGTCATCGCTCGCGCGCTTGGTCGGTGTTTGGGTGCCCTGTAGCGCGAATCGTGAGGCGCTCGAGGCGCTCGGTCTGAAAAACGTCCGGCACTTCGGCGTCCCGCACTTTGACGATGACGAGCTGTTGCGCCTCGAGCCGCCGCGGGAGGCAAAGTCCTTCTACTGGATCGGTTCCTGGAGTCCGCACAAGGCGCCCGACAATCTCATTCGAGCCTTCATGCGCGCGTTTTGTCCTGGTGACGCGACGCTCACGATCAAGCGTCAATACGTGCACCGGAGCATGCCCGCGCCCGAAACGGTCGCGGCAGAGAGTTTCGGCACGAACGGCTGGACGAAAGAAAACTGGTCGGAATCGATCCGCATCGAGAGCCGCACCCTGTCCGGACCCGATCTGATTCGACTGATCCACGCCCCGGGCGACGTTTACGTTTCCGCTTCGCGTGGCGAGGGATTCGATATGCCCGCCTACGCGGCCAAGCTCGCCAAGCGGCGCGTCATCACCACCGACTCCGGCGGACCACGCGACTTCTTGGGATCCGAGGACATCCTCATCCCCTCGACGGGAAAGGTGCCGGTGCATCCCGATTACACGGCGCACGGCTGGGAGCACTCGTCGACCTACGCCGACTATGACTTAGAAAAACTCGTCGAGGCGATGGCTCGCGTTCGTAGCGAGCCCCCCGTGCAAGTTCTCGACTGGCCGCGCGATCGCTTCCGAGCTCAGCACATCGGCAACGAAATAGTTACGTGGATGAAAACACTCTGATGTACAGCAAAACGCAGCGCAATCAGTGGCAATCAAAACTCCGCGCGCTTCAGCAGCAACGCTTCGGAAAAAATCGCGCGCAGCCGACCGTGCGCGTAACAGCGAAGTATCCGCCTCCGCCGGCTCCGCCGCCCCCGCCCGTTGCCCCTGGCGCTCTCAGCGCCGCGGAGTTTCACGCCCCGTGGGCGCTTTGGGGTGTGGGCATCTGCGCGGCATGGCGACGATTGGCGCGAGCTCTCAGCGACACGCGGCTCCCGGTGTATCTCACGCTCGATCCTTTCTACGGCCACGCGCGCCCCGAGGCCGCGGCGGAAGTGATGGACATGCTGCGCGCGCTCCCCGTCAGCGCCTTCGTGGGTGGCTTCCCGACCCGAGGCGATGCTGAGCAAGCGGCCGAAATAAATCGCCTCGTTGCGCGCCCGCTGCCCGTAGCGCTGACGACGATGATCGAGCGCGACCGCATCGGTCCTCAAAGCGTCGCTCAGGCCAATCGCGTCAAGCAATGGTGGCTCCCGAACCAAAAGAACATCGACGCCTTTCGCAATTCCGGGGTGCAGGACTTCCGTTTGCACAAAGTCCATGTCCCCTTCTTCCCGAACGATCCGCATCTAGGCTTGCTGGGTCGCGAGCGCTCGCCGGGTCCGATCCACTTCTATCGAATCGGCGTACTCGACACGCGAAAGGACCAAAAGAAAAGCCTGCATGCGTTTTTGCGCGCGTTCCGTCCGGGCGAGGCGCGCCTCACACTGAAGACGACCCACGTTGCCGGGAGCCTCGCCGATCTTTGGACGCTGCTAGCCGATCCGGAAGTGCGCGCGAACGGCTGGACGACTGAGTCAATACGACAGTGGGTGCGGGTGCCCGTCGAGGTGTGGTCGGAGGCTGATCTCTTGGCGCTTCACCGCGACGGCGACGTTTATCTGTCGCTCTCCCACGGAGAGGGATGGGACATGCCGTCGTTCGACGCGCTCTTATCGGGAAACCGGATGATCTATTCCGAGTCGGGCGGACCCGAAGAGTTTGCAGCCGAGGGCGACATTCGCGTGAAAGCGAGCGCGATGCTGCCGTGCGATCCGGTCTACGGCTGGGAACCTGATGCGAAGTGGTGGGACTTTGATCTCGACCATGCCGCCGCCGCGATGCAGGAGGCCGCTGCCCATCCGTTACCGAAAAGGGAGCGCCGTTCGTGGGCGGGCTTCACCTCGGCCGACGTCGGCGCGCTCATGCGCACGCTCCTCGACGATCTGGTGTCCCCGACGATCGCTAGCGTCGCGCCGCGCCCACCGCCGCGCGACGTGAAGAAGAACCGACTCGCGATTGTCTCGCTCTTCCGTCAATGCCCCGAGGTCGTGCGTCGCTATCGCGCGCATGTCGAATCGCTCGACTGGCCCGAGCGTCCCTTCGTGGTGTGCGTCGAGGGCGACAGCACCGACGAGACGCCGGAGTTGTTGGATGCGTGGGCGCGCGAGAACGATCGGGTATCCGTGTTGCACGTCTCGCTCGGTAACCCGCTCTTCGGCTCCACGCTAAACCCGGTCCGCCTAAAGACGCTCGCCCACGTGTCCAACGTCGGCCTGAACTTCATCACCGAGCATCTCGAAGTGGAATACGTGCTCTTTCTGACCTCCGATTTGATGTACGCGCCCGATCTGGCGAAGCGGCTTCAGCGCACGCTCGACGAGCGCCACCGCGCGGGCCTCGTGGCGCCGATGGTTTGGCGTGGAAATCAATTTTACGATTCATGGGCCTTCCGCCGAAGCGCCGGCCACCTCGATCCGCTCTTTGGCAAAGGGCCAACACGCGACGAGGTCGCGAGGTTCGCGCAATCGCCCATCGAGCTCGAGTCCGTGGGCAGTGTCCTCTTCTGTCGCGCGGCTCCGATTTACGGCGGCGTGCGATTCAGTGAGACCGACGATGTAGTGGGTTTCTCCAAGAACATGCGACGCGCGGGATATTCCATCTACGCCGATCCGGCAGCCGAGGTGCATCACCCGCTCGAGGTCCACGCGGTAGAAATCCGCGGCCACGCAAACACCGCTTTCCCGAAACAGGTCGCGGCCTCCCTTCTCGAAAAATGGACCGGGGAGGCTCCCGTCGAGCGCGTCGCCGAGCTCGCCCGGACCTTCACATTGCGTGAATTGATCGACGCCGAGCGCCCACTCCAAGCCGCCGAAGTCATCGCCCGAGAAAAGTCCGAGCTCCTAATCGTCTACCGGCCGAATTCCGTCCCTCACGGAGTCGCGAGTCACGCCATGTTTTTGCGGGACGCCCACCAACGCGCGTCCTGGGTGCCTTCCATCGACGTAGCTCGACAAGTATCTGACGAGCGCCCGGTGAAATCCGTGATCTTGCAAGTGCAGTGGGGCTGCCAACCAACAGGCGAAGCGCTCAGCCCTGATGACATCCGAAATCTGGATGTCCTTCGGAATCGCGGCGCAAAAATCTTCGTGAACTATCACCACGCGGAAGCCTCGCCCGAGTGGCTGCACAACATGCACGCCTATCGCGACCACTCCGATCTCTTGGTCTTCCATCATCCCGAGGCGCTCGAATGGGCCGGCGGCATCTACTGTCCGTTGCCGGTCCCGTCCTTCGAAATGCCCTTCCGTGAGCCGCTCGGCGGCCTGGCCTTCATGGGATTTGCCGATCCGAGTCGTCGCATCGACCTTTTGGTCGGCGTCGCCGAGCGCCTCGGCGTCCCGATCTACGGCTACGGCCCGCGGCTCGACCAAATCTCGTCATGGTACGAAACCCGCGGCTGGCGCCGCTTTCGCCCCCGACGAGCCTTCATGAACGAAGCCGAGTGCGCAGCCGAGCTCGCGCGTCACCGCGTCGCCTTGCTCGCGCGTGTCGCGACGAGCCGCGCCTATTCGTCGGCCTCGGCACGCTTTTGCATGGCCGCCAAGATCCCGCTTGTTGTCGACCGGAGCAAATCCTACTTCGACTTGCACGGCCACGTTGGCGCGGTCGTCGTCTACGAAAACAAAGAAGAAGTGGACGCGGTCGTGAGAGAACTCTTGGAAGACGACGACAAGCGCGCAGCTGCGATCGCGCGCCAGTCCGCCTATGCCGCCCGCCACTCTTTCCCGAACATGCTCCGCGCGATGGGAATCGAATAGATGCGACAACGAGAAGACTTCAAGAAGCTAAACCTCGGTTGCGGTCCCGACTGGCGAGACGACTTCTGGAACGTCGACATCGCCGAAGGGATGCCTTGCGACGAAACAGTCGATGTCTTCGGTCCGCTGCCGTGGCCGGACGGCGCGTTCTCCGAGATCCTGGCGGGTGACATTCTCGAGCACACGTCCTGGATGCACACGGAGTCCGTTCTGTTCGAATGGAAACGCGTCTTGGAGCCCGGCGGAAGCCTGACCCTCCGCGTCCCGAACTTGCGCGTGCTCTGCCAGCGTTATCTCGATGGGACCTTCGACGCGCGCGAGGCGAGCCTCTGGATCTACGGCGGCCATGAAGCAGTGGTAGGTCGAGAGAATTGGCGACTCAACGCGCACTTTGCGGGCTTCGACCACGAGCGCCTCCTCGATCTCATGACCGGTCTCGGGATGGCCGTGGAATCGATCGTCGAAGAAGACACGAATCTCGCGCTGGTTGCCCGCGGTTAGTTGACCAAACCGGTCCTCTCGAACGACACTCGGGGTCGAGATGCGCACCATCGAAGTTTGCCGGGCCTGTCACTCCGCCGATCTGATCGAAGTCTTGGGTCTAGGCGATCTCTACTTGTCGGCCTTCGTCGATGACGAAACGGTCGTGCCGTCCTATCCGCTCGACTTGGTTCTTTGCCGAGGCTGCACCTTGGTGCAACTCCGTCACACCGTGCCTCCCGAGGAAATGTATCGGCATTACTGGTATCGCTCGAGCACCAACCGCTCCATGACGAAAGAGCTCGAGGACATCGCCGCCTTGGCGGTGACCTGGATCGCTGAAGAGCGCGATCGCTTGCCCGAAAAGTTGGTCGCGCTCGACATTGGCGCCAACGACGGGACTTTGCTCCGCGCCTACCGCGCCGCTCTTGGCCGCCCTGACGACTTCGTCACCCGCGTCGGATTCGAGCCCGCGAAGAATCTGATCGCCGCCGCGAGCGAGGGAAATAACCTCATCATCAACGACTTTTTCAACGCGGCGGCCTACCACGAAAAAATGAGCGTGCCCGCCGACATCGTGACGTCTATCGCGATGTTCTACGACCTCGACGACCCGAACGCGTTCGTGCGCGATGTTGCGAGCGTGCTCGCGCCCGATGGCGTTTGGATTATCCAAATGGCCGACTTGAAATCGATGCTCGACCGAACGATGTGGGACAACATCTGTCACGAGCACCTGGAATATTACTCGCTGCTTTCGCTCGAGCGGCTCTTGGACGCGCATGGGTTTTCGGTCGAATTCGTGGAGCACAACGACGTCAACGGCGGCAGCATCCGCGTGTTCGTGCGAAAGACCGCGCTCGGCCGCTCGCCGTCCCCGTCGGTGCTCCGAATGCGCGAAGAGGAGCTCCGGATGGGACTCGATAGCCTCGACGCCTATACGTCCTTCGCCGAGCGCGTGATTTCCGAAACCACCGAGCTCGCGAGTTTCATCACCAAGGAATTCTCGAGCGGCAAAACCATTTACGTCTACGGCGCCTCGACCAAGGGCAACACGCTTCTCCAATACGTCGGCTTGAAGCACCCGATGATCGCAGCCGCCGCCGAGCGAAACCCAGACAAGTGGGGAAAGAAAACCGTCGGCTCGTTAATCCCAATCATCTCCGAGGAAGAGGCGCGCGCGAAAAAGCCGGACTACTTCTTGGTTTTGCCGTGGCACTTCCTAGACGAGTTTCTCGAGCGCGAAGCGGCCTACCTCGATGCCGGTGGGGCGTTCATTGTGCCGCTGCCCGAGTTTCGAGTCATTCGCCGATCAAATGGAGAAGCTCGGGGCTAGCGAGATCCGGCCGCCGGAGAAGCTCCCGCCGGACGTGCGCCTTGCCTTCATCGGGAATCGGTAGCCGCGTCGGACCGGCAAGCATTGCCGATTGAAAGAGCGCAAGCGGCATTCCGGCAATGTCGCCCATGTCTGACTCCCGCCTGAGAGCAATCACGTCGGTGTAAACCGTCGGCTGTGAGTCTTCCGGACCGAGGCGATAGAGCAAGCCCTCGTGGATCAAGAAGCTGACGTAGCCGCTCTCCGCGAGAATCCGCCGGGGTTCGCGAATGTCCGAGCCCTGGAGCGCGAGCGTATGTGAATTGCTTTCGTAAAAAACCACCGGAGGATTGGAGTTGGCGCCAAGGAGGCGCTTCATGCCGCGGAGCACCTGAGGCTCGGAGCCTTCGACATCGATTTTGATGAAAACGTCGGGATTGCGGATCGCGCGCGGATCGTAGAGACCCACGACATCGTCGACCGTGACGGCTTCGACCTCTTCGCCGCCCTCCCGAGAGATCATTCCGTACGCGCGATCTTCGCGAAAGCGCACTTTGCCGGATTCCGACCAGGCCGCGCCGTGGATGACATCGAGCCGTAGATCCGGGTTGAGACGCGCCGTCCTCCGAAGGTGCTCCACATTCGAGCTTCCCGCTTCGATCGCGATGACGATGGCGCCGAGCGCCGCCGCCCGCACCGCGAACGTGCCAAGATGCGCGCCAACGTCGACCACCAAACAATCGCGCGAGATTTGGGAAAAGAGCATGTCCCAATTGACGTTATCCGCATCGCCGCGGCACGCGCCGAGCGCCCATTCGTCGTTGTCCGCAATCGATACCGGATAATCGCGGGTGACGCGAATCGACGAGATCACTGGTCGGCCGCCGTCGGCATGGGGCAAGCCGAGTTACACGCGCCGCGCGCCGATGGCGCGCAATCGGTGATCGCGCAAGCGGGGTGGTGCTCCATGTAATGGGGAAAGCCTGCGATATCCTGTTGGCAAACCAGACACCCGCTTCCCCAGCAGCCGAGCCATTCCCCGGGCTGACTGCAACAGAGCCCGCCGAGCACTTCCTTGCACACTTCCCAAGTGCCGCCGGTGCAACGCTCCGAGCCCTCGATCCCGATGCAGGCGCACGGTCGCTTTTCTCCGTCGCTGCACGTCGTTGTCCCGGAATCCACGGGCGGACTGCCACTAACGCCTCCCGTATTGATGCTCCCGGCGCTCCCGCCCGCGCCCGCGCCGCCCCCGAGCGACACGCCGCCGGCCGCGCTATCGACCGCCGCGCCCGCGGCGCCACCGCTCCCGAAAAGCCGCGAGCTCTCGGAATCGAGCGAGCACCCGAACGCCAAGAGAGCGGCCAAAAGCACGGCCGGAAGCTTGAGACGAAGGACGCGCGCCGCGGCAACGATGCGCGTGCGGCTTCCCGGTCGAATTGGATCGCCGCGCAGCGCCCGCTCGATCGTCCGCGTATCGACCAGGCTCTCCGCCGAGACGCGTTGAATGTCTTGATGGGTCCAAGAATGCGAGAGTTTCACCATGTAGCAAGATGTAACATCTTGCTACAAGATGTCAACCGGTCGCGCGGATCAACGCGACGCCGTGGTCTTCGAGATCCGCTTCGACCATCATCCGGACCAAGCCGTCGAAATTGACCTCCGGCGCCCAGCCGAGCTCTTGGCATGTGCGGCTGGCGTTGCCGAGCAAATGCGGCACCTCCGAGGGACGTTGGAGGTCGGCGCTCGTCTTCACGAACATCTCCCACTGGAGATTTCTGCCGGTGAGCCGGTTGGCGTGATCGAAGGCGGCGATCACGAAGTCGCGCACCGAATGCGTATTGCCCGTGGCCACGATGTAGTCCTTCGGCACGTCCTGCTGGAGCATGAGCCACATGGCTTTGACGTAGTCGCCCGCAAAGCCCCAGTCCCGACAGGCATCGAGATTGCCCAAGGTAAGGGAGTCGTCGTTCCCTGAGAAAATCCGCGCGACCCCGCGCGTGATCTTGCGCGTGACGAAACTCGGGGGCCGCCGCGGCCCCTCGTGATTGAACAAGATCCCGCCCACCACAAACAGGCCGTACGCCTTGCGATAGAGACTGACGGTGTGATGCGCGGCGACCTTCGCGACCGCATACGGACTTTGCGGACGGAAGGGCGAGTTTTCGTTTTGCGGCGCCGGCGCATCCCCGAACATCTCACTCGAGCTCGCTTGGTAGACGCGGACGCCCCGCGCAGCGCCGCCGTTCGCGCGGAGGCATTCGAGGATCGTAAGGATCGGCTCGGCCGTCGCGCGAAACGTGTACGACGCTTCTTTGAAGCTCGCGCCGACGTGACTTTGGGCACCGAGGTTGTAAATCTCGCTCGGGTCAGAGTCGGTGATCGCCTGGTAAATGGTAGCCGGGTCCGTGAGATCCCCAAGATGGACGCCCACGCCCACGGGCAAATCCGGGTTTTGCCCCCGTCTCACAACCCCATGAACCTCGTAGCCTTTTTCGAGCAAAAGGCGGGTGAGGTAAAATCCGTCTTGCCCAGTGATCCCCGTGATGAGTGCGCGCGGCTTGCCCGACATGGTGCTCGCATCATAAGCTCTGAGAACGACGATGAAAAGCGCCAGTCTGCAAGCCAAAACAGCCCCCGGTGATCAAGCGGATAATTGGCTTCAGTCGATTCGTGATGAGCAGGGGCAAAGCCTCCGAGCTGCCTTCAGCCACGGCCAATTGAAGCGACGCACCGAGCTTGCGATCGCCTTCACGTCGGCCGCCCTGATCGGTTTCTTCGTGAGCGTGCTCGTGTTCGTCTCGGTGATTTCAGTCGTCCACTCGGTTTACGCGCTCGGTTTGGTGTCGACCGTGGGAGTTGTGGTGTCTCTCGTCTTCATGCGCGCAGCGGTTCGAGCTTTTCTCGAATCGACCGAATATCAAAAGCGTGCCTCGTCTTCGATCGTCATCGTCCAAAACGACGAGCCGATCGAAAGTCCGAAGCCAGAGACCGCGACTCCCGCGCCCCCGAACTAAGAGGACCAAACCATGCACTTGTATCAGAATCTGGCCGCACCCCGCGGCCAAGGCCGCTTGTCGCAAGACGCGCCCGCGCCATCGATCGGCTCGATCGCGAGTGATGGTGTCCAGGAGCTCGGCGCTGACGCTGCAAACAACGTCATGTTGTTTTTGCAAAATCGCTACGTGGTTCTCGATCCCCAGAACACGGGCGTCGCGGGAGCCACCGGCTACATCGCCGTCACGCCGCAAGCCCTGAACCAGCAAGGCATCCAACTCGAGGGCTTGCCGACCGCCGCGCAGCAACTCCAAGAGTTGCCGGCCGATCAGATCGCACTCGCAGACATCAACGACACGTTGAAGTTGATGCAGGGCCAGCCCGGCGAGCTCTACCACTTGCTCGTCGTCGGAAGTCGCGCAGCGGCGCAAACGCTCGCCCAGCAAAACTCCGCGTGGGCCGTCTTGAAGCCCCGGCTTGGTTCGGGAGCGGGCGGTGGAGCGATTACTCCGGTCGCCTCGAGCAAGGGTGGTCTCAGTACGGCGACGCTCATCGGAGCCGCCGCTGGCGCCGCAATCGGCGCGCTCGTGGGAGGTCCGGTCGGAGCCGTAGTCGGAGGGCTAGCGGTCGGCGCGATCGTGCAAAGTTCCCAAGGCTAAAGCCATGGGAAAGATTCTCGACCTAGCGAAGTCCCTCGCAAGCGAGCTCCAGCTTGCGAGTCGCCATGGGCATTGGATCCTTGCCGTCTCGCAAGCCGCTGATCAAATTATCTCGTTCGCCGCAGGCGAGGTAAACGCGCTCGCCGGTCCGGGCCTCGTGCCCGATGGAACGCAACTAGCCGTCGGCCAAAACCCCGACAACTCGATCATCGTCAACGGCGACAACATTCGAGTGAACCCGACCATCCAAGCGGGTTCCGCGGCTGGCGCGACCGCTGTGCAGCCCACGCGCACGCTCACAGCCGGCGCCGGTCTAACCGGCGGTGGCGATCTCTCCGCCAACCGAACATTCGATGTTGTCGCAAATGCTGACGGAACGATCCTTGTCAACGCGAACGACCTGCAAATAAACCCGGCACTCGGCGTAGGCAATGTAGCTTCGCGAGCCCAGACGGTTTGGTTTATCGATCCGGTCGCAGGAAGTGATGCGAACGACGGGCTCACTGCGGGCACTGCAATCCAGCACGACGCTGAACGTCAGCGTCGCGTCGGAACGATCTGGAACATCGTAGCCGACACCACCGTCACCTATCTCAATAACGTCCCCGCGACCGACCCGTGCATTTTCAACTTCATCCTCGGGTCAGCGGGCGTGCTCCGCATCACCGGCGTCGCGACGACGACCTACACGTCACCAGGCGGAGGCTTCTCCGCGGTCACGAACCTGAACCGTGCGACCCAAACCGCGAGCGCGATCACCGAGGCTGGCCTCGGAGCCGGCCGCACCGGTCAGCGCATCCGCGCAACGAGCGGCGCAAGCACTGGAGCCATTGCGTGGTTGGATCGCGACTTCGGCGGCGGCGTGTACCGCACGAGCCCATGGACGACGATGTCGTTCGCGGCAAACCCGCTGCCCTTCACGCCGACGCCCGTCAACGTCGCCGCCGGAAACACGTTCGTAGTCGAGAGCCTGACCACGATCGGCTACCTCACGCTCAATAACATCAGTGCGCAGTACGGCGGCGCCGCCAGCGTGAACGGCACGCAGATTGTCCTCCAAAATGTTTACCTGACCCAGAGCGACATCCCGATCTCGATGCTGCCGATCGGCACGGTTACGAATGCGCCCGTCGCCTACGGCTGCCGCATGCATCCGCCCTTCAACGCAAATCTATGCGGGTGCTTCATCGACACGGGCGTCGTGATTGCGGCGGCGCCGAGCTCGCCCTCGTTCTTCGCGTGCCTCGTGCGCGGGCGGCCGTCGGTGCAATCGGGGGCAACCCTCTTCGTCGACTACGACACGCTATTTAGCCAGAGCGGCAATGACGGTATCCGCGTTCGCTACAACGGCGTGCTGCGTGTCGCAACGATGGCGGTGTTCGATGCCGGCGCCGATGGTCTCCTCATCGAAGACGGTAACGTACGAGCCGCTGCGCTCTTTAGTGGCAACGATCTGATCTGGGGAACGGGTTCGACTGGGGTCGGCATGCGTGTGCGGTCTGGCGGCAAGACGATGTATACGACCAAACCGACGGTCACCGGAGCGAGCGATGCTAACGTCGGCGGAACTGCGCGCACCTGGGCGCAGATCCCGTACATGAACGGCTACGACGGCGTGACCGTCGGCACTGGCAACGGCGCGATGATTGTAGCGTTCGCATAAACCATGTCCGGATTAGTCGAAGACGTTCTCAAAGCCACGACGGGACAGGTGCAACTGTCCTCGCCAGTCGGCGTATGGATGCAGTTGGTCTCTCGCCTGGCCGACGCGGGCATCATTGCCGCGGGCGGATCAACTCCATTCGGTAATTCTGCCATGCCGGTCGGCGTGGTCGGCTCCGGCGGCAGTTCATTCTTCGCATCGCGCTCCGATCATGTGCACGCTCACGGAACCCTTCCCGGCGGCACGCTCCACGCGCTCGCTACGCCCCTGGTCGCGGGATTCATGTCCGCCCTCGACAAAGCCGCGCTCGATGCGCTGGTGGCGGGTGGGCCGTACGTTCCGGTCACGCGCACGCTGACCGCGGGCGCCGGCATGACCGGCGGCGGCGACCTCTCCGCCGATCGCACTTTCAACATCGTCGCCGCTGACGGCACGATCATCGTTGGAGCCGACGATATCAAAGTGGGCGTCATCACCGACGCAAACCACGGAAACCTTTCTGGCGGCGCCCTCCACGCCGTAGCCACCAACCTCGTCGCGGGCTTCATGTCCGCGGCCGACAAGGCCGCACTCGACTCTCTCGTAGCCTTCTCCGTCCCGAACACGCGCACGCTGACGGCCGGCGCTGGCCTGACGGGCGGCGGCGATCTCTCCGCCGATCGCACCTTCAACGTCGGCCAAAATGCTGATGGCTCGGTAGTCGTAAACGCCAACGACGTGCAGGTGTCCGCCGCGATCCAGTCGGGCGCCGCGCTCGGAGCGACCAGTGTGCAACCCGCGCGCACGCTGACAGCCGGCGCTGGACTCACAGGCGGAGGAGACCTCTCCGCCAATCGGACCTTTGACGTCGGCCAAAACGCCGATGGATCCGTGGTCGTCAACGCCGACGACGTGCAGGTGTCGGCGGCGCTTCAGGCAGGAGCTTCCACCGCCTCGTTCGCTCGCATCCCCCAAGCCCTAGTGGGGACCGCGGTCCTGTCGCGTTCTTTCCGCTACGTGATTCCGCGCAGCAACGGCGGTCTGCAAGACAGCCTCGGCCTCACCACGAACGCCCTGACCGGCGTGACGACCGTTTCGCCGACCAACACCGACCTCCGCACCTCGAGCCCGCGCAACAACACCACGACCTCGTCGGCCAACATTCTCGTCGGCCAAAACTTCACCGACCCCGGCATGTGCCGCGGTGCCGTCGCGGGAGTGGGTGGATTCTTCGTTTGCTTCCGCTTCGCGGTCGCGGTCATCCAAACCGATTCGATCATTTCCATCGGCATCAACAACGCCGTGATCGCAGGCGGGGCAAATCCGAGCGCGACCGGTAACCGCGTCGTCTATGGCGCCGACACCGGTGACGCCAACATCACCGTCATCAGCACTGACAACGTCGGTGGGAGCACCAAGTCGGCCGCCATCATCACCAAAGCTTCGCTCGTGACCGGCGACCCAAACACGGCCGGCCCCTGCGTGTTCGAGGTGCAAATGTGGGCGCTCCCCAACGACACCAAGATCCACACGACGCTGATCAATCGCTCTACCAACACCGTCGTGCACGACGCAGACATTTCCGCGACGCTGCCGCTCAACACCACCAATCTTCGTCCGACCTGCGTGCAGAGCTCGAAGGGCGCCACCAATAACCAAATGGATTTTATCCACATGTACGGATACTGGTGAAACCCATGGCCTACGCGATCACAGTCGTTGGAAAAACGTACCCCCCGAACATCTTCGATGGCGACGACGTAAGTGACATCCTGCACGCGGCGGCCGCCGAGCTCGGCTACAGGGGAAGCCTTCACACGCATCTGATCGACGCGACCGGCGAGTGCCGTGCTTACACCGATGACGGCTGGAACGCCGCGCGCCGCGAGTTGCCGCGAGATCCCGAAGACCCTTCGGACACCCCTAAATTCGCCTACGACGATCCGGACGGCGCTCTCGCGCTGGTCGTCGCGGTGCCGGTGAAGTAGTAAGGGAGACAAATCATGGCAACAGCAATCGAAGACATCGTCAAAAATGTGGGCAGCCAAGTGCAGCTTGGATCGCCGCTCGGCCGAGCTCTCATGCGTTTGGCTCAAGCGGTCGCTGGTCTAGGTGGCGGCAATCTGGGTGGCGATGACGCGGCCGCGGCGGCGGGCGGCTGCTGTCTCCTTCACGTTCCGATCGCCAACGGACAGGTGAGTCAGTTCGTGCCGTTCCCGGCTGGGTGTGTGCAACCCGACACCAACTACATCGTGATCGGCACCATGCTCGGGGGCACCTTGCAGCCGTTCGCGATCCCGGCCAAGGCCCCGAGCGGATTTCAAGTCGCATTCTCGGCGCCGACTGCGGGCGGAATCGTGATGGACTTCAAAGTCGAGCGCTGCTAAGCGCGGCCAATTGGTCGGGACTTGTGCCCGAGGCGACTAAAAAGTAGGCTTATCGCCGATGGCCGAGGACGTGCTCCCGGAAAGCCGAGCTCGCGAGGTGCGTGGAGTCGTGCGCTCGGCCAAGTTCGGTAACCTGATCCCGATCTTCTGTGCCAACTGCGGAAAACAATGGGGCATGGTCCCCGAGCATCACGTCACGTTTGCCTTCGCGCTCTGTGACGACTGCGAGGGGAAACATGGCGGCGTCGCACATCTCCATAAGGAGCCAGACGCCGTGTTCTGGGAGCGCATCGCAAACGAACAGCGCGAGCAGGGTGTGCCGCTCACCCCTGAGATATTAGCCAAGCAACTCGAGGACCCGAGCTCGGTCTACTCCAAGCTCAAAGCGGAGTGGGACAAGCACGTGAGGAAATTCTAATGCCCCAACCCCAAAGCGGATCCCGTTCCCTGCGACGTCTACGGTTGCGGCAAGTTCGCGACCCATAGCACCGACGGCACCGAGAAAGACGTGCAAGGACTCGGTCGCAAGGCCATCCCCAACCTAAACGTCTGCGACCACCACAGCAACTGGCCCCACTCGGACGACGCTCGCACCTTCGCGACGACCGAGCGCTACCGATCGAGGAACTAGAAAATGCTCTATTACACAGACGTCCCGGGCGCGATCCAGACCTCGAACGCGACGCCGCTGACCGCCAACGACTGCTTCTTTGTCAAGCCCGGCGCGACACGCACGCTTTGGGTGAACGCCATTTACCCGACCGGTCGCGGGGCTCTGCTCACGTCGATCTCGGGCATCAGCTATCGACTCGAGAAATGGTTCACGACGAGCTCGTCCGGCGGCACCGCGATCACCCCTTCCCCGAACGATCCTGGCTACCAAGCCGCGACCCACACGGCCGGCTTCGCCGTCGGCGCGGTCACCTCCGGCACCGGCGGCCCCACGCTGATGCTTTCGATCGGCAGCGGCGCGACCAGCCCCGGAAACTGGATGGGTCTAGTTCTCGACCAGTGCTACGCGTTGCCCGCGGCCGCCAACCAGAGCCTCGACATCTTCAACGCCTCCGGAGCCGCCTCCATGAACTTCGAGTTGTCCGTCGGCACAGTCGAGTAAAGCGAAATGAGCCTACAGACTTGGCGCGAGACGCTGATCGTCGCCTCCACGGACGGCACCACTCTTACTGCCGCCGCCGCGGCAACCTGCATCCCCGCAACCGCGCGCTTCACGCTCCCTGCCAACTACTGGACCATTGGCCGCCAGCTCAAGATCACCGCGAGCGGCAGGATTTCAAGCGTCATCACGACGCCGGGCACAGCACGCTTCGACATCCGCATGGGCGCCGCGGGAAACACCGTCGTATTCGACTCGCTCGCGATCTTGCTCGACACCGTGGCCGCCCACACGACCGTGGGTTGGTATCTGGAGATCCTCATGACCTGCCGCGCGATCGGTACCGCGGCAAACTTCATGGGTCAGGGCAAGTGGACTTGCGAGGACATTCTCGGCACGCCTGCCGCGGCCCCGAAGGGCTCCCTGACGGCCATCCTCCCCTGGAACGCGGCGCCCGCGGTCGGCGGCAACTTCGATTCTACGGTGACTAACATCGTCGATATGTTTTTCACGCAGACCGTCGCGACCGGATCGATGACCCTCCACCAGTACTCGGCCGTCGCGTGTAACTAATGCCCGCCGGCAAGCGGCCGGGCTTCGCGACCTTCGGGCCGTTCACCAACTGGGCGCCGACGAAGGCCGACGAAACCCTCTTTCTGACAGAAGAAGAGGCGCCGCCCCCAATAGTAATTCCGGCCCGCCGTCGGCGGACCCTACAAACTTTTACCGAAGAAGAGTTTGTCCAGACCGTGGTCGGTCTCGACGAGACTTCGATCCCGACTCGTGTTCCTCCGCGACCGCGACGAAACGTCAATCTCGTCAGCGAGGAGTTTTCGGGAGCGCTACCGTTCGCCGAAGAGTCTCCGCCGCCCGTGCGCGCTGTTATTCGCCAGCG